>Ga0308309_10000005_pt1 | contig 270819 bp, 262 predicted proteins | sample HubBroMetageWFT5_FD_192491 | JGI IMG/M metagenome (GOLD analysis project Ga0308309, IMG submission 192491) | Warmed and freeze-thawed soil microbial communities from the Hubbard Brook experimental Forest, New Hampshire - Hubbard Brook CCASE Soil... | ecosystem: Environmental > Terrestrial >...
GGCTGCAATGGGATGCGCCGGCCTTTGGAGTTCTGGCCGTATTTTACCGTGTCGGCACCGGGCAATCCGTTGAAGAGATTGTCGGTTGAGCGATTCTCTTGAAAGATGATGACCACGTGCTGGATCTCGGAAGTGGCTGGATCGAACGCGCCTTGAAGCAACGGGGCGCGAACCAATGGGGCCGCTCGCATTGCTTCTTGTTGTTGCGCGCATCCCGGCAGCGCCACAATCATGGAAAGCTGCAAAAGCAGCAACAATCGCTTCACGCTCGACAATCCCCCAAAGGCTCCCCCGCAGGCAACCACTTCGGGAGCGGTTGAGGGCCCCCTAGGGGTCGCGGGGTCTTGCCGCAATTCCTTGGTTGCTTAGATTCGAGGTAAACGATTTGAATACTAGCACTTAATGGGGATTCAATCGCAACATTGAACACGGCGTCAATCCCGTAGTTCGATCACTTACCGGAGGAGCGGGCGCATCCAATCCCCAAACGTTTCAGGAGTCACAGGCGAGCAGCGCTGTCGTTTGTTCCGTTCTTCCGCTGGCCCCTTGCAATTTGCGGATTATTTCATTCAATCTGCGGGCACAAGTCAAAAAGTACGTTTCTAATGGTATGTCTACACTACGTAAAGGAGATAGTCAGTGGGTCAGATGGAGACAAATGAGGATTTGCACGACGCACGCTTGCGCTATTTTGAAACATATGCCTTTCCGCTGTTCAGCCACATCGATATGCGGGTTCGCGATGCGGAGGCCGTGCGTCCGTTCTACGATGCCTTCATGGCGCTGTTCGGTACCGAACCAACCACGCCACGAGTCGTGCGTTACGGCTATACTCGGCGCTATGGCAGCATCCGGGCGGATTTCTTCAATATATTTGAGGACCCCAACACGCGTCCGAAAGTTGCGAGTGTCGTTCGATTGCATGGGGGGCAAAATATTGAAGGTCCTCAATACTTCGACCAACATCACCCAACGTTCTATGCAGTTTTCTTCGAGGACCCATTAGGCAATCGCTTTGAAGTTTGCCATCACCGCATGGACAAATAGAGCCGCGAAAAGGCGCCCCGCATGTTGGTCAAGCCGGCAGCCGCCGCCGGGGCATCGAGCGTGCGCTGTCGCTGTGCGGATTCTACGGTTAAACGATCTTGCACGAAATGACGGCTTCCTCATCGAAGCCGTAGACGGCACAAAGCCGGTGATAACCATCCGCGATAACCAGCTTTCTGTTGGACTTGTCTCTGTAAAGCAACAAGGGCGATATTTCTTCATTGCGGATGATTTGAGCTCGAACTCTCTCGACATCGCCGTTGCTGACCCCAAGTAACGATAGCCCGGACGACCTAAAGATGTCCTGCGCTAGAAAGGACGTCATTTTGCTCTTTTTTAGCTCAGCGGCAATGGCCTTAGCCTCCTGAACTTCCATGGTCAGACTCAGATATGCTTGGGCTGCCGAATAGTCGTGCTTTTGAGGCTTATCGAACCATTTGATCTTGGTTGTGTTCATGAATGTCCTCTCAACTTTAACGCGCGATGAGGGTCGTCTATTTATGCGTTCTACTTTGCCGGCCTGTGCTGAGGCTTGTGCTAATACTCGGACTGAGACTTGTGCTCTTGCTCGGTGACAGCGGGCCACAACGGACAACGGAATTAATAACAGGACATGACTCCTTGGTGAGGCGGTCGATGCGCCAAACAATGCCACGGGCTTCTACTACATATTCGTAGCGCCCGAAGAGCTGAAAGAGTGCAGCAAGCAGAGCCAGGAACACCAAAGCCCCCAGGGCGACGGCGAAAATCCTTAAGGTGCGGCGTCCAAAATGTTTAGCGAGCGGGGTGTCGCGATCAATCATGTTCTTCCCCATCCAGCCAGCGCTCTAACGCGGTGCCCCTCAACTCCTTCCAAACGAAAGGACCGCCCATTTAGGACGGTCCTTGCCCATCGTATTTCCCAAGCGTTCAACCTCCAGTCGTCAAAGAGAATCGTCTACCGCCACGAGGCCCTAAAAAGGGGCCACCGTAATGAGTAGCCCCGATCTTCTCTCGCCTTCTCGCTTTTAGCAAAAGCTCAAAATGTTACCTATTTCGAGCGGCACCGATTCTTTGACGTATTTGGCGTGGATGTGTTCGATACATTGCTTGAGTCCAGATGCCCATCTTCCTCAGCGCGGCGACGGGCCGTTAATTCCGTTGGCACCGGCATATTCAGTATGCTGCCCACAACCGTGATCGGTACTCCGTTATTGAAGCCCATTTTTCGTTCCTTCTTGGTTTTCCACTCACTGACATCAACAGCCAAAGCACGTGCAAAGGTTGCAGTAAAATTCGGGCATCGCTCTTCGAGTGGCTCGCCAGAGCGGCCTGAGGAGCTAGGCCGCTCGGCTTGGTTGCGTTTTCCGAATTACGCCGCCTTGACCGCCGCAGCTTTAGCTGCGACGTGGGGACTCAGCGACAAGAGTCGAACATCCTTAGCCTCTGATCCGTTCAACGAACTTGGCGCAAGGGAATGAAGATTGCCGTTGCAATGGTCGCAGCGAGAGCACCCCGTGCTAAGTAGAAATTGCGACTATACTGTGCGAGGAGCAGAACGATGAAGCTTAGTGTCTTATGGCGATGCGGACCCATCGTGCTGTCGGTGGGCGTGCTCGCCGCTTGTAGCAACGGTGGCAATCAACTCAGCCCGTCGGTGATTGTTCGGCCACAACAGTCGATGGATCGCGCTATCCTCAAAGGCGCTCTTCTCTATATATCCGACCCGATCAGGAATGTCGTTAAGATCTATTCGTATCCGCAAGGCCAGCTGGTGAGCACGCTGACCGCCGTTAAGGATCCAGAGGGCCTTTGCACCGACAACGCCGGCAACATTTGGGTCGTCGAAAGAGTATATTCGAAGATCGTTGAGTTCGCCCGCGGCGGAACGAAGCCGATCGCGATGCTTACCGACGGGAATGAGTATCCTGACGGCTGTGCAGTCAACCGGAGAAACGGAGATCTCGCCGTTGCGAATAACAACGACGGCGGCGAGGACCCCGGAAGCGTCGCGATCTACAAGGGGGCTCAGGGCGCGCCCGCGATCTACTCGGATCGTGCCATTTGGTTCATCTATTTTCTAGACTACGATGATCGCGGAAATCTTTTCGTCGATGGGACCTCATGGAATGACCGCGGCCGACGATTCAGATTCGCCGAGCTTCCGAGGGGCGCGAACGAGCTGATCAATATCAAGGTGAGCGGTGCCAAAATCGAGCTCCCCGGCGGAGTCCAATATAACAACGGCAGAGTAGCGATCGGCGATGGAAAGAGACCGATTATCTATCAAACGTCGGGCGGTACGGTTACAGGACGTACTACGCTCAAGCGTTTGTGCAAGGTCACCGAATTCTTTATCGCGGGGGAGCACGTCATTGCTCCAAACACATGCGGGACGGAGGGTCGGCCAGGACGTAAAGACGTTCTAATCTACAACTACCCTGGTGGAGGTGCGCCAATTAAGAAGCTCACCGGGTTCAGTGTCCCCTTCGGCGTAGTCGTCAGCGAATAGTATCCGAGTTCATGCAGTCGCGCTCGCGACCCGTTATTGCCTAGCTGCTTAGCTCGCCCTGCTGCTGCCAGCGCCTCGCACTGCCGCGGCGTAGCTGGCAGCAGCCTCGCAGCTTTGCTCAGCGTGCGACTTCGGTCGCTAGGATCCTAATCGCGAAAGGGCCGCATCGTCTGCGCGGGCTTTGACCTGAAAGAGCGACGGGCCCGGAATATTCGAGTCCAGTCGTGATCGTCGTGTCGCGCGAGCATTCGTAACGCCGCCGAGGGGTGTACGTTGCGCCTCGCGCGCACACTCGCGGGTTTGGGCGGCCCGTGCGTCACACAAGAGTCGCCACGGATCGCAACGTTATCGGACTTTCTATGGCATTACGGACGACGCAACCGGCATCGGTTCGGTGGATGGCCAGAATCTAGCGACAGCGCTTTGACGGCTCCGCTTAGTGAAGGGTGATGCCGACGGGTCCGCTCAATCCGCTGGTGATCGTCGGGGTGGTCCGTTTTCCCTTCGACGTGTAGGTCGTGACGGTGTTGCTGCCATAGTTCACGACGAAGATCTTGCCATCAGCGTCTACGACCACGCCTTGGGGGTTGTTTAGGCCGGTGATCGTCGGAGTAGTGCGCTTCCCATCCGCCATGTAAGTCATCAGGGTGTTCTTACCAGATTCGTTGACGTAGATCTTTCCCTTCGCATCGACCGTCACGCCGAGAGGAAAGCTGTTTTTCCCGGTGGTGATCGTTGGAGTGGTCCGCTGTCCCTTCGAGGTGTAGGTCGTCACGTTGGCGCCGCCATAGTTCGTGACGTAGATTTTGCCTTTCGTGTCGATCGCCACGCCCCAGGCTTCGTCTGTCCCTGACACGATCGTTGGAGTCGTTCGCGTTCCATCAGGTTTGTAGGTCGACAGGTAGCCTGAGCCACGCGCTCCGCCTGCCAGGTTCGCGACGTAGATTTTGCCGGCCGCGTCGACTTTCACGCCGACGGGTTGGTCGAGTCCAGTCGTGATCGTCGGGGTGGTACCCGTTCCGTCGGGGTTGTAGGTCGTCAGCGTGTTGGTCACATAACTCGTGACGTAGATCTTGCCATGCCGGTCGACCGCAACGCCAACGGGATAGTCCAATCCCTTGGTGATCGTCGGTTTGGTCTTCTTGCCGCTAATCCCGTAAGTCGTCACACTCCCGGTCTCCGACGCGGGGCCGCTGTTGGTGACGTAGATCTTGTAGGCTAGCGCCGCCGCACTCGGCGCGGGCGTCAGGAACGCCGCGCCGACGGCAGTCGTGCCCTGCGGCTGGTCGACGCCAGTTCCGGGCGCGCTAACAATCGACGGGGCGATACTGCCTCCGCTACATGCGCCGAGTAGAATCGCGGACACGAGGGCTGGAATAAAGCTAAGACGTCGCATCGTGACCCCCGATGAGTCGCATAGACCACCCGCGCATAGATTTGCCTCCGCCGTGAGAAGCATCCGGCATTTCGCTTGTCGGCGTGCGCTCTCTTTGCCACGGCAGCGGTGTGACTGCTAGATATCGTAGCAGGCCTAGAAGGCCTGCCCAGAGCCGAAAAATCGGCTTGCCGCAGTCGACCCATTGGGTTGCGTCAGAATCCAGGCAAAGTTCTGATGAAACCGTACGCTGCTCGCCTCTTGCAGCATATTGTTCGCGTTCCCGTCGATTACATGAACCCGACTACTTTTCTTTAGCGGCTCCCGGGCGATCTCAAGCTGGGGTGCCGATGAGCTATCTTCAATGGTACAATCCCGGCATGCAAAAATTCGATTACCAGGTCAGAATAATAGGTTCTAGCGAGGAAAACCAAATGCGGGATACGCTAAACCAGGTCGGCACCTCCGGTTTTCGCTGTGTCCATTTCCAGTTGAACCCAAATGGCGATTCATGGACGTTTATCTTTGAAAGGTCGCAGGAGCTGCGGTAGGAACGATTTGAGACGCGGCAGCGTTCCTATAATGCCGCTAGAGCGTCGAACTGGAGCGCGGTGCTCCGAGTGGTTCGTCTGCGAATAGCAGGCTTACGCGAAAGACCCCGGCCATATCGAACTGGGCGATAGACTGGGATCTTTCGTGTGCCGCGGCGTCGCGGCCGTTACCTAAAAGTCGTCGTCGGGGTCTTCAGTCGAAGTTGGTTGACGCAAGAAATAGTTGGCATCGAGCGGTGCCGAAATCGGCACAAACCGGCTGGGTGCTCTGGAGAAATTGAAGCAATCCGACAAGTCGTCCGAACGAACGTCGGTCGTACCGAGCGAGCCTAGGCCAAACATTTCTTCGGTGAACTTCAGAATGCTACCAAACTCATGCGGCACGTGGGAGACGTAGCCGTTTTTGGCATACGGCGATATGACGATTAGAGGCACCCGGAAACCTAATTCGTACGAGTTGTACTGCGGAGGCGGTACGTGATCGTACCATCCTCCCCAATCGTCCCACGTCACGAAGATCGCCGTGTCCTTCCAATATTGGCTCTTGCCAATGGCATCGACAACCGACGCGACCCAGGATGGCCCAGACCCGTCGGTGTTACCAGCATGGTCCGATGCCTTAGCGGTCGGCGTCACCCACACGACGTTTGCCAGCTGCCCATGCGCTATGTCCGTAAGAACTTGTGACGGCGGCGCCACGACGTCGGTGGAAAACTCAGGGCTGTTTCGAACGGCCGAAATTGCATCCGGTCCCGACCAGAGTCCGGGTCCAAGATGTTCTTGATAGTAATGCCACGTCAGCGATTTCGCATCGATTAACTGGATGAGGGAGAGTCGATCGAAGCACGGATACATATGCTGGTCCTCATCCCCGGCCGCATCGATCAGCGTGACGTGCGATCCGGGCGGCGAATCGCAGCCTCCGGTAAACTTTCGCGATGGGCTGAATGCATTCTCGGATGCTCGAATTGCGGAGCCATTCTCGATCGTCGACGTTCCGCTCAAAATGTACTGATGCGCAGGGAAACTCGGCCCTTCGTTGGTCTGGAACATCCGATCGGCAAACGTATAATGCATGGCAAGGGTGAAGTACGGTTTGACTTCATTCCGCGGCACGTAGCTATACGCGCGAATATCTTTGGGAGGACACGTTGCATGGGGCTTGCAAATGGACTGCGCTCTGTCGAAGCCATTCATCTTGCCGTTTGCGTATTCGGCCTTGAAGGCGCGATGCTTGTGGTCGACGCCGAACGGCGCGGTCAAGAGCTCTGGCTTTAACTTGACGGTATCTCCGTGCGAGTTCTGACCGCTACGCACCGTATCGGCGCCGGGCAGCCCGTTGAACAGATTATCCGGGGTCCGATTCTCTTGGAAGATGATGACGACGTGCTGGATCTTCGACGACGCTTGATTGGGAAGCACTCGAACGTCGGAGAGCGCTCGATCGGAAGCCGGCGCGCCGACGGTCGAAGCTTGGCCGCACCCAGCAAGCGCAGTCATTACAGCGAAGACCGCGCAGCGTCTTCCATTCATCAAACTTAATCCTCCGTGAACTAGCAACTTAGAAAAGCTTATGACCCTCACCTTTAACGAGCACGACTAGATCATCCGTGAGTCTCGCTCTCGGTTCGAGTTTGTGATGGTGCGCGCGATCCTACATCGCGAACTTTAGAACTTATTTTTTCCTAACCTTGAGCCGGCGCTTCCGCCAGCCGATCCAGCGTCGCGCATTCGTCATCGGTCAAGGTCACGCGGTTGGCGGCGACGTTTTCTTCCAGGTGCTCGAGCGACGACGTGCCGGGAATCGGCAACGTGACGGGCGAGTGCTGCAGCAGCCATGCCAACGCAACTTGATAGATCGTGGCCCGATGCTTCGCGGAAATCGGCTTGAGTGGGCCAACCGTCGCGATGTCGCCCGCATCGAGCGGGAAGTAGGGGATGAACGTCAGGCCTTGAGCTTCGCAATACTCCAATACCGGCTCGCTGACGCGATTCCCCACATTGTAGTTGTTCTGAACCGAGGTTATCTCGACGACGCGCTCGGCTCGCTGCAGCTGCTCCAAGTCCACGTTGGAGAGGCCGACGCGCCGAATCTTGCCTTGGTCTCGCAGTGTGCGCAGGGCGCCGACCTGTTCTTCCAGCGGAACGGTCGGATCGACCGCGTGCAGTTGATACAACTCGATGCAATCGAGGCGCAGCCGCCGCAAGCTTCCCTCACACGCTTCGAACAGATGCTCGGGACGTCCATCGCGCTTCCATTCGCCCGGCCCGGGTCGCGTCGAACCGCCCTTCGTCGCGATCATGAGTCCCGGCGGGTACGGATAGAGAGCCTGCGCGATTTGCTCTTCGTTGGTGTGGGGGCCATACGCATTTGCCGTGTCGATAAAGTTGACGCCGAGCTCGATCGCGCGCCGCAGCACGCGCAGCGCGTTCTCAGGATCCGCGGGCAAACCCCAAATCCCCGGACCGCACAACCGCATTGCGCCAAAACCGATTCGATGCACGCTCATGTTCATAGCGGCCGCTTCTTCGCGGCATGAAAAAGACCGCCCGCGTAACGCGGGCGGTCTTACTGCAAGTTCTTGCTGGAAGGGTTACTTGGTGGGCGGGCGATTCGGCATCGGCGACGCGGCCTTGAAGTTGGCCTCAGCCTGCTTCTGCGTATCGACCATCATCTCGGCGATCTTCAGCGTATAGGCCTTGCGCAGCTCGAGGAGTTGGCTGGCGAAGCCGAAGGAAAGTTCGACGAGCTGGGTCGGCGTCGGGATGTTCTCGAGCGCCGGCATGCTGCCGGGCTTCTCGCTCAGCTCTTTGCTGAACTCGCGGAACGAGCGCATCGCATTCAGGCTGGCATCTTGTGTCTGCTTGATCGCGGCAAGTCCCTCTTCCTGAAACTTGTTCATGTACTCTGAAACGTTGACGGACATTGAAACGGATTCTCCTTTTACGTATTTCTGCTCGGTAAGTGCAGTCTGGTGTGTGCTAAGTATACCAAGCACGTGCTATGTCTGTCAACACCCTGGATGGCAAGAAAGGGGGCGGTCGCTTATTCCCGGCCGACGAAACTACGATAAATCCGAATGATCGCTTCCTTCTGGTCGACCGTCAGCCGCGGGTCCAGCTTGACGGCGTGTTCGACCCCGTGGTGGCTCTCGTCGCGATCGGGCGAGTCGTCGAGCAGTCCGGCTTGGGCGTACATCGTCTCGGCCGACATGTGGAGCGCGTTAGCGATGTTCTTGAGCACGTCCGCCGATGGCTTATACAGGCCCCGCTCGACCTGACTAAGGTACGGGTTGGAGATCTTCGCGATCTCGGCCAACTGCCGCATGGAGAGGTTCGCCAGTTCGCGCTGGCCGCGAATGAAATCGCCGAGACTGCGCCAGGCTCCGCCCGTGCCGCCCTTTTCCTCGTCACTCATCCCGTCGACTTCGCCCTCCGTTCCCGGCGCTCACCTTTGCGCCACGCACTGGAGTCCCCGAAAACGGCGGTCCCGTCTCGTTGCGCACGTACCTCCCCGGCGCCGGCTCTCCCTCGGGAAGCGCATAGGGCGGGCGCAAGGCTCCGCCATGTGGTTGCGCCCACGCGGCCCAGTCCAGCCACCAGGAACCGTTGTGGCGATCGGCCGTCTCAAGCCACTCGTCGGCGCTCTCACCGTGCTGCACGCGCGGCTTGGCGTAGTGCCAGGTCTTCTTGCCGCCGGGAGGATTGACGATGCCGGCAATGTGCCCGGAGTTCGTCAGCACGTATTTCGACTCGCCACCGACGTGCTGCGTCGTCAAATACGTTGCCCGCCATGGCGCGATGTGATCGTTCTCTGCGCCCAGCACGTAGAGCGGCGTCAGAATGTTTCCGAGATCGACCGGCGTATCGTCAATCGTAAACGCATTCGGCTTAACGATCGCGTTGTGTAGATAGCAGGCCCGCAAATACTGCGAGTGCATCTCCACCGGCATACGCGTTGAGTCGTTATTCCACGCGAGAATATCGAACGCCGGCGGTTGCTTTCCCTTGAACCAATTGTTGACGACGTAACTCCAAATCAGATCGCTCGACCGCATCCAATCGAATGTCCGCGCCATCTCCGCCGGATCCAGATAACCGCGCTCGCGCATGCGGTTCTCCAATCGCGCGATCGTGTCTTCGTCGGTGAAGATCCCCAGGTCACCCGGAATGCTGAAATCAACCAACGTGTTCGTCAGCGTCGCGGAACCAACGCGGTCGGCCTGTCCGTGCGCGGCCAAATACGCCATGGCGATCAACGCCAGGGTCCCGCCCAAACACAGCGCCATCAGGTTGACGCGCGGCGCGCCGGTAATCTCTTGAACTACGTCGAGCGCCGCGAGAACGCCGTCGCGCAGATAGTCATCCATCGTGTAGTGCGACATCGTCTCGTCCGGATTTCGATACGAGATCATGAACGTCTGGTGCCCGTTCTTCACGGCCCACTCCACGAACGAGCGGCCCGCCGCCAGATCCATGATGTAGTACTTGTTGATCCACGGTGGGCTGCAGAGCAACGGCGTTTCGTGCACTTGCTCGGTCTGCGGTTCGTAGGCGATCAGCTCGATGAGCGCGTTGCGGAAGACGACTCGCCCCGGCGTCGCGCCGATGTTGACGCCGAGTTCGAAGCCGGAGCGATCGACTTGCCGAGGATACCCGCCGTTATTGGCAACGTCGTCGAGAAAATTTTGCAAGCCACGGACGAGGCTGAGGCCGCCAGATTCAGTGGCCTCTTTCACCACGCCGGGATTGAGCCACGGCACGTTGCTCGGGGCAAACGCGTCGCACATCAGCTGCATCGCAAAGCGCGCCTTGCGTCGGGTCGCTTCCGGCAAGCGCGCCGAGTCGACCAGCTGCAGCGCCGCCTGTGTGCGCGCGCGGTAGTCTTCGACAAAACCGGCCAGAATCGGATTGGTCCGCCACTCCGGCTCCGCAAACCGCTTGTCACCCTGAGCCCCTCGACTCGGCTCGGGATAAACTTCGTCCAGGGGTGGCTGTCCCCCCAAGCGCCGGAGCATATTTAACGCGACGTTTTGCTCCGCCAACGCCAATCCGGTGAGCCACGTGCTCATGCGCAGCGGATCCATCATGACGTCGCTGATCACGGCCCGCAGCGCGTCGCTGAGGGATGCCGGATCGAGCCCGGTGACGTCGATGCCGTAGCGAAACTCTTCCGGCTCGATGCTTTGACCCAGTTGGACGCTCTCGTTCATCACATGTACCAGCCGCCGTTGATATTGTAGACCGCGCCGGTGATGTATCCCGCTTTCTCGTCAAGCAGGAACCGAACGAGCCGTGCGACTTCCTCGGGTTTGCCGAGCCGGCGTTTGGGCGTTTGCGCGATCGCGTGTTGGATGACCTCAGACGGCATCGCCTTCGTCATGTCGGTGTCGATGAAGCCCGGCGCGACCGCGTTGACGGTTATCCCCTTCTTTGCCACTTCCAATGCCACGGTCTTGGTCAGACCGAGCAGGCCGGCTTTTGCGGCAGCATAGTTAGCCTGCCCAAAGTTGCCGCTCTCGGCGACAACCGAGCTGACGTTCACGATCCGGCCGAAACCCTGCTCCACCATTGTCTCGAGCACGGCTTTAATCATAAAAAACGGCCCTGAAAGATTGACTTTCAGGACCGCTTCCCATTCCTCGACCGTCATTTTGCGAACCGTGTGATCGCGGGTAATCCCCGCGTTGTTGACGAGGAAATCAATTCGCCCGTGCTCGCGGAGCACGCCCTCCACGGCCATCCGGCATTCTTCGAAAATTCCCACGTTGCTCTCGTAGTAATGCAATCGCCTGGCTGCGCCGTTGAGTCTGGCGGCTAGGCGTTGCGTTCTCGCGCGGTCCTCCGGCAAGCCGAGCACGGCGACCGTTGCGCCGTCTTCGGCCAACACCGTGCTGATCGCGCCGCCGATTCCGCGGGAACCCCCGGTAACGATCCCGACGCGCCCTTTGAGCGGTAAACTACTCACGCGCTAGATTTACCCAACCCCAGCCCGCTTCCCCTCCCTCGTCACCCCGAGCTCGTCGAAGGGCTCCGCCCACTCAAGGTCGGGGGTCACATATCTAAGCCGCCGTTGATTGAGTACACCGCGCCCGTGATGTAGCTCGACTCATCCTCAAGCAGAAACCGCACTACCCGCGCGACCTCTTCGGGCCGGCCCAACCGGCGCTGTGGGATTTTCTCGACGACTTTCGAGAGAGCGGCTTCCGGAATCGCGGAGACCATTTCGGTCGCGATGAATCCCGGTGCGACGCAGTTGACGGTGATGCCGCGTTGTGCCATCTCGAGCGCCAAACTTTTGGAAAATCCAAACAATCCGGCCTTCGATGCGGCATAGTTGGCCTGCCCGATGTTGCCGGTTTCCCCGATCACCGAGCTGATGTTCACGATACGCCCCGAGCCGCGTTCGATCATGTGCTCCAGCACCGCCTTCGTCATCTGGAACGCGCCTAAAAGGTTGACGTCGAGAACTTGACGCCAGTCGTCAACCGTCATTTTACGCACCGTCTTGTCGACCGTGATTCCCGCGTTGTTGACCAGGTAATCGACACGCCCGAAATTATCCATCACTTCCTTGACGACGCGGTTGCAGTCGTCGGCGTCGTTAACTCGCCCTTGATGGACGGAAATCTTCGCACCTTGCTCAGCCATCCGCTGCTGAAACTTCTCGGCGCTTTCTTTCCCGCGATTGTATCCGGCCGCAACCGATGCTCCGCTCTGGGCAAGGATCTCGGTAATTGCCGCGCCGATGCCGCGCGTACCCCCCGTTACCAACGCCACTCGACCTTGAAACATGACCCCTCCTTGGCCCTAGTGCTTTAGCAGACTTCGTAAACGCCGCTCAAGAACTGCCACAGCGCGTCGCACGCTTCTTCCGTCGCGGCCACCACTTCGGCGCGCTTTGCATCCGAATCGGCGGCGTGCTCGATTAAGCGCCACTCCACGGCGGAGTGAACGACGTCCGCCTTCTCGTGCACGCTAAAGAATTCCACAGACGATGCATCGGTCATGCCGTAGTATCGTCGCAGCCCCTCGATCTTCACGGCGGCTATCGCCGGCACTTGCGATTCAAACGCGTGCAGTGCGGCCATCCCCGCGTAGTATGGCCGATTCCGGCACAACTCTCTAAACGTCGCGATGAGCCGTTGGGTCGCCGGTAGCGGCACGACGGCCACAAGGTCGTCTTCCGAAAGCCCGAGCGCCGCGGCGAAGCGCTTCCAGAGCGTGGGGTGATTCTCCGGCCCCAGCTCTTCATCAATTAGATTCTGCAAGATCGCCTGGCGCGGCCCGAGATCGCTCTTTCCGTCGCTGGCAAAATGCGGCGTATTGGAATGAACGGCGCTCAAATAGGTCGGTTCCGCGAGCACGTGATGAAAGTATTGCCCCGCGTACTGCTTGAGCTGTTCGCGCGTTAGTTCGCCCTTCGTCCAGGCGACATAAAATGGATGCGTCAGCAGATGCCGGCGTTCGATCGTGGCCAGTACCTGCGCGTGTAGCGATTGCGAAACGGTCATTTCCATGGCCGGAGCTTTTCGTGAGCGCCCTCCGACTCCTCGCCGTCGGCCCAATCCGATTTTTTTTCAAACGCCCACATCCAGAACCGTGCGGCCGCCGTTTGACCGGTAAGTTCTACTTGGAGGAGCACGCACGATGACTCGGTGGCGATGGTCGGCCATCCTGGCGCTCACGTTTTCCGCAATGGCGTGCCGGCAAGCCGCCGCGCATCCCCTAGGAAACTTCACGATCAACCACCTCGCGGTATTGCGGCCGGAGGGCGGGCGCCTAAACGTCCACTACGTTCTCGACATTGCCGAGATACCGACGTTTCAAATCATGCACGCCGACGGCTGGACGCATTCCCGCGTCCAGGCGTGGGTCGACGAAGAAGCGCTGCGCGTTTCGCGCGATCTCTCGATAACCGCAAACGACACACCGCTGCAGTTGGAGCTCCGGCACGCTGCCGCGACGACCCACCCCGGCGCCGGCGGCCTCCCGACGCTCTACTGGATCGGCGACTACACCGCTGCGCTGCCGCGTCAAGCTACGGTGGCGGTGAACGATCGCGTCTACGCCGACCGCCGCATCGGCTGGAAAGACATCGTTCTCTCCGGCGCCACCGACCCAACGCGCGCGCTTCGTTCGTATCCAAGCGCGTTGATCGGCTCGCCCCGGCATAACGATCGCGCCACGTTCACCTTTGCCGGAGGCCGCATCACACGCGTCCTCATTTCCGGAAGCGCACCCTTCTCGGGGAGTGCAATCTCGATCACGCGCTCGTCGCTGCTCGCCGATCTCTTTTCACGCGGACGGCAGACGCCGATTTTAATTCTCCTTACGATCCTGGCTGCGTTCGGACTTGGTGCGCTGCACGGCCTCGAGCCGGGGCACGGCAAAGCCCTCTTAGCCTTCACGCTGGTCGGCGCGCGCGCAACGTTTAAACAAGCCGTCGTGCTCGCCGGCGCGCTAACGTTCGCGCACACGATCGCGGTCTTTCTCCTCGGGCTGCTGCTGTTCGTCGCGGCGGGTTTCGCGACCGAGAGTATCTTCACGTGGATCACGCTGCTTTCGGGCGCCGCGGTCGCGGTGATCGGCGCGCGCAGCCTTGCCGCAGCCATCAAACGCATCGCGCCCTCGCATTCGCACGACCGCACTCGCTCGCACGATCACCATGACCACGCGATTCCTGGGACGGCGCCGCTGCACTTCCCCAGCGCCGTCATCGCGGCGGCAAGTGGCGGCATCGCGCCCTGTCCGGCCGCCATCGTCGTTCTGTTGACGGCGCTGCATCTGCACCGCGTCGGCTACGGCATGCTGCTCATCGTCGTATTTAGCTTGGGTCTGGCGTCGATTCTCGCCGGTCTTGGGCTGGCTGTCGTGCATGGCGCTGCCTGGCTGCAGCGACGCAGCGGCTTTAATCGCCTCGCGCGCCTCGCGCCGCTATTTACCGGCATCGTCATCTCCGTCATCGGCGCGACGATGGTCGTTCAAGGTCTTCACACGCTGCTTGCAATCACCCCGTTCGCCCTCAACTCATTTCGAAAGGAAATACCGTGAGAGTGCTTCGTTCCGTTCTGTCGACCTCGGCAGTCTTTTTGCTCGCGTTCTCGATCTCGCTCTATACTCTGCGAGTGGCTCGAGGGTCTGATCATCAAGACTCGCCGACCGTCGTCGCCAACCCGCTCGCCGACATCACTGACGTCTTTGCCTTTCCGAACCCGCACGACGCCGGCAAAGTCGCATTAGCAATGAATATCCGCCCGTTGATTCCGATGGGAATGACTTCGGGCATTGCACTCGATCCCAACGTGCTCTATCAGTTCAAAATCGCGAACAACGGCGTTGCGAGCGGTGCCTTCACCGAGAACACGGTAGTGCAATTCACCGCCGACAGTTCCGGCACCGATCAGCGCATTACGCTCTACGGCCCCGCGGCGCCTAATGAAGTCGGAACCAAAAACACCCTCGTAGCAAAAACCGGAACGTTTGCGTTTGGGAAGGTTTCGAGGCTAGACCATGGCCAGATCAAAGTCTTCGTCGGGCCCCGCCGCGACCCGTTCTTCTTCGACCTCGCCCAGTTCTTCAAGATCATTCCGGACCGCAACTATCAGAATCATCCGCACACGCCACCGGCGACCGCGACCTCATTCCGGTTCGCAAAATCTTCTCAACCCATCATCCTCAATGGCGTAAATTACGGGACGGCCGGTTCAAACGACTGCGCGATCAAGCGGCCTCAGGACTTCTTGACCCCCTACAACGTCATCTCGATCGTGATCGAAATGCCCAAGGCGATGTTGGCCCCGGGGAGCGGAAGCCCGGGCGTGATCGGACTCTGGGCCGCTACCGCAACGCCCGACGGCCACGCGGAATAGGAGAAAATGCAATGAACCTTCGCTTCACTATCCTTCTCGTTACCGCAGCCCTTGCCGGAGCAGTCGTCGCCGCGTGCAGCTCGAGCTCGACGCTCAATCCGTTCACGCCCCCGAGCTCGTCGCCCGGCGCGACCACGTATACGCAGATCGAATTGCTCGCGCGGCCCGCAGTCAAAGAGGCGTTCGAAGCCTTCGAGGACCACAACAAGACGAATCGCTCGGAGCCATACGCAGATCCGGTCCTGAAATCGCAGATCAAGTCATTCGCGTTGAACTTCCGCAGCGAAACGACCGCAGCCACCCTGCAGGCAGTTCTCTATCCGAACGTGATGAAGGTCGATCTTTCCCAAAACGTCACAACCGCGTCCTATCTCGGTTACGAAACCGGCGGCGCGACCGGCAGTAAGTTCGGCGGCCGCGCTCTCAGCGACGACATTATCGACATTTCGCTCGGCGCGCTCTTCGGAAACACGCTGTCGGCGCTCCACCTCATCCCCGACGATCATAAGGAAGCCCCCTGTCTGACGACCGACAATGTCGGATACGACAAGATGAACACGACAACGTTCCCCTACATCCAAGCTCCGATTTGAGCCACGTGCCTCCGAAAGCAGGCCCCGCGATCGCCGTCTTCGTGACGGCGATCGCTCTCGGAGCCGTGTGGCCCTGGTTTGCCGCGCACCGGGTGCAGGCGACCACGATTCCGAGCGCACCGCTTTCCACCGACTACCGCAACCGCGATAGCATTATCGCCTTTTACGAAACGCAAGCGCGACGCGATCCTCAAGATCAAATCACCGCGCGCATGCTGGCCGGTGCATATCTGCAGCGCTTCCGCGAAGCGGGTGATCTCGGCGACGTGACCCGCGCAAAGCTGCAGGCCATACGGTCCCTGCGCCTGCAGCCGCAGGGTAACGTCCAGGCTCTCGAAGTCCTTGCGTCGAGCGACCTTTCGCTGCACCAGTTCATCAATGCGGTCAACGCCGAGCAGGCGGCGGTACGTGCCGAGCCATTCGACGACAACGCTCGCGTGCAGACGGCGTCGCTGCTTCTGGAACTCGGCCGTTACCGCGAGGCCAATCGCGTCCTTCTCCGCCCGCACGAGTCCGAGAATCCCACGTGGATCTCCATCCAGGCTCGTTACGACGAGTTGACGGGCAATCTCAACTTCGCGCGGGTCGAAATGAGCCACGCGACCGCGATCGTCGATCGCATGATCGAAATCCCCGCGTACACGCGATCTTGGTATCACCTGCGCGACGCACAGCTGGCATTCGAAGCCGGCGACCGCGCCGCGGCAGGACGAGAATTTGTCGAGTCGCTCCGGATCTATCCCGATAATGCCGCGGCACTCTTGTACGAAGCGAAATTTTTCCGCGCAGCGCACGACTGGCCGCGCGCCCTGGCGGCCGCCGCGCGAAGCGCCGACCTCTACCCGCTGCCGCAGGCGCTGGGGTACAAAGTCGATGCCGAACGCGCGTTGGGCAAGGCGGACGACGCGCAAAAAACCGACGCGTTGATTCACGCAGAGCAAGTGTTGTTCAACGCACAGGGCATCAACGATCGCTTGTTGGCGATGTACGGCGCGGAACATCGCGAACATCTGGCCCAGGCGCTTGCAGCCGCGCGCTCCGACCTCGCCAAACGCGGCGACGAGATATATGCCGACGACACGATGGCGTGGGTGCTCGCCGCGACGGGACGATGGCGAGAGGCTCGCGTGTATGCCGAGCGGGCCGCGCGCTGCGGCACGCAAGATCCCGAGCTGCAGTATCACGTCGCGTTCATCGCGTGGCATACCGGCCATCGTCGTGAGGCGCGCCGCCGGCTCGCCGCCGCGCTGCAAGCCGATCCGCAGTTCCATCCCGTTTACGCCGACGCAGCACGCAAGCTTTTGGAGGACGGTACGCAGTGAGCCCCCGCGAGCGGACCTGTTTCGTGTATGCATTCCTGATCGGTCTCAACGTCGTCGCCTGGATCTCGGCGTTTATCGCGTTCCACGGGCACCCGCTGCTCATCGGAACCGCCGTACTCGCATACACCTTCGGTTTGCGCCACGCGGTAGATGCCGATCACATCTCCGCAATCGACAACGTCATGCGCAAACTCATGCAAGAGCGCAAACGTCCCGTCGCCGTCGGATTGTTCTTCTCACTTGGGCACTCGACGGTTGTCATCGCGCTGACGGTCGCCATCGCGCTCGCCGCAACGGTCGTAAAGACCCAACTCCCCGCGCTTCAGAGCATCGGCAGCCTCGTCGGCACATCGATCTCGGCCGCATTTCTGCTGGTGATTGCGGCGATCAATCTCTTCGTCTTCGCAGACATCTATCGCGCCTTCTGCACCGCGAGCAGCGGTCAAGCATATTGCGAGCGCAGCGTGGACGCGATGCTCGATCGGCGCGGCCTGATGGGACGCTTCTTCCGGCCGCTGCTGCGGATGGTCACGAGCAGCTGGTCCATGTATCCGATAGGGGTGCTCTTCGGCCTGGGATTCGATACCGCGACTGAAGTCGGACTGCTCGGCATCGCCGCCGTCGAGGCCGGTAAAGGCCTCCCGGTGTACGACATTTTGATCTTTCCGCTGCTCTTTACCGCCGGCATGTCGCTGCTCGACACGACCGACGGAATCTTGATGCTGGGGGCTTACGGTTGGGCGTTTCTCAAACCACTGCGCAAGCTCTACTACAACATGGTCATCACACTCGTGTCGGTGCTCGTCGCCCTCATCGTCGGCGGCATTGAGGTCGCCGGGATCGTCGGCCTTCGGTTCAAGCTCAGTGGAGGAATCTGGAACGGCATCAACGCGTTGAGTGACAACTTCGGCACGCTCGGTGCCATCATCGTCGTCGTCTTCGTCGCCAGTTGGGGCGTGTCAACGATCATCTATCGCCTCCGCCGCTACGACGATCTCCCCGCGGCTCCCTGAGCGAAGCTATGCAGTCCCATCGCCTCGCGTCGTGGCCTACAGCCCGCCCGGAAACTGCCTTTCCGGCAGCTGCGAGAAGCGCGCCTGCGTCCCGTTTTGCGCTCGCTGCCGCCGGATTTCGTCTTTTTTGCTCGTCAACAAGCCTGCAAGCTGTCCTAAGTCCATATCGAGCTCCAAGTTCTGCGATTGCCATTGCGACTTCGGCTTAACCGCTACTCCCGGATAGATGGTCTGAAGGTTCGGCACCGTTCGATTATCGTTTTGAACACGTCGGATTATCCCGACGAGCCAGTCGATATCGCCAAATGCATACCCGTTAATGTCGGGTCCAACAAGCTGGAAAAATGCGTCCTGCGCGTGAAACAGCTCGAAGCCCCGGTTGCCGATGCTTCCCATCTTTTTCTGGTCGATGAGCAGGCCGAACAGACGCCCCCGATACTGCGCCGTGTAGAACCAGTACGTTGCCTCCTTGCGATATCCAAGATCGTAGAGGCGAATCGCGCCGACGTATAGCTCTATAAGGTTGAGGTCACGCCACTGCTTCTTCATCCTCAGAATCGTTGCAACGAAATCACCGGGGTTCTTTGAGGCTAGGCCGGCACTGTATTTTCCGATGCGAATAACCGGGCCGGACGAATCGTAGTATGGAGTCACGTATGCGTTGATACGTCCGGGATCGTCGCCACGCGCGACCGAGGTAAGCCATAAGGAACCTGCAACGGCGAGCATCGTGGAAAGGAGCAGCTTTCTCAACATGTTCTCCTAGCCGAACCGGCCGGTGATGTAGTCCTCGGTGCGGCGATCGCTGGGTTTAGTGAAGAGCTTTGCGGTATCGTCGACTTCGATCAGCCGCCCCGTACCGGTTTCGTCGGCGAGCATGAAAGCCGTCACGTCGGAAACGCGAGCGGCTTGTTGCATGTTGTGCGTTACCGCAACGATCGTGAACTGATCGGCCAGCGACGCCATCAGCTCTTCGATCACCGCGCTCGCAATCGGATCGAGCGACGCCGTCGGCTCATCCATCAACAATACTTCGGGCTCAGCCGCCACCGCACGCGCGATGCATAACCGCTGCTGCTGACCGCCGGAGAGCCGCAACGGACTGGCCTTGAGCTTATCCTTGACCTCATCCCACAGCGCCGCCGAACGCAACGCGCGCTCCGCCACTTCGAGCTTCCGCCGCCGGTTTAACGATCGTCCCGCGGACGCGACGGTGTTGTCGAGAATCGACAGCGTCGGAAATGGATTGGGGCGTTGAAACACCATCCCAACGCGCCGACGAATCGCCATCGGATCGACGCCGCCATCGTAGATGTCCTGCCCGTCAAGCAATACGCTTCCCTCGACGCGAGCTTCAAAGCTCAGCTCGTGAATGCGATTGAAGCAGCGTAGCAGCGTCGTCTTGCCGCACCCGGATGGTCCGATCAGCGCGGTCACCGCTTCGCGCCGGAACGCAATCGAAACGTTGCCGACCGCCTTTCGCTCTCCGTAGTACGCGCTCAGATCGTTGGCGGCGAGCAGCTCGCCGTTGAGCGTCGCAGCACTCACGCGTCGAGCCCTCGCATCGCCCGGCGTAACATGAACCGGGCGCCCAAACTCAGCACAAACACCGCCACGATCAACAATAACGCGCCGCCCCACGCCTGCTGCTGCCAGTTCGGGTACGGCGAAATAGCGTAGTTGAAAACTTGGAGCGCGAGCACCGCCATTGGATTATTCGGACTGGTCTCCCAAAACTGGCTGCCAAAGGCGGTGAAGAGGAGGGGCGCCGTCTCGCCGGTGACCCGCGCAATCGCCAGCAGCAGCGCTGTAATGATCGCCGGGCGCGCCGTCGGCAGCACGATGAACATTGTCGCGCGGAAATTCGACATCCCCAGCGCCAGAGCGCCCTCCCGCACGGTCTGCGGCACGGAGCGAATCGCTTGCTCCGACGTGCGAACCAGCAGCGGGAGCATCAGCATCATGAAGGCAAAGGATGCTGAGAAACCGGAGAAGTGTTTTAGCGGGGCCACCAAAACGGCATACGCAAAGAGCCCGATTGCAATGCTCGGAACGCCCGACAGAACGTCGGAGAGAAAACGCAGGGCCTCCGGAATCGCACCGCGTCCGAACAGCGCGAGATAGATCCCCGTCAGAAGCCCGAGCGGGACGGCCATAGCGGTTGCCAGACCGATAATGATCAGCATCCCGAGGATGCCGTTTCCGACGCCGCCGCCCGGAACGCCAACCGGGTGCGGCAACTGCGTGAGAAATGCCCAGTTGATGGCGCCGATGCCTTGCACCGCCACGTAGAACAAGATCACCAGCAGCGCACCCGCGGCGATCGCCGCGCAGCACAGCGCCAAAGCGGTGCCGAGCGACGCGTAGATGCGCCGGCGCCCTAGCCGCCGGTATCGCGGCGAGAATCCGCGCTCGTCAATTGCGTCGCTCGGCGTTGTCATCTGTTATGCGCGCGAACCGCGCACGCTCCAAATCATGAGCCGCGCCAGCGCGTTGACGATTATGCTGACCACGAACAGGATCAGTCCGAGTTCGATCAGCGCGCTGATGTAGATGCCGGTCGTCGCCTCCGTGAACTCGTTGGCAATCACGCTGGCCAAGGTGTACGAGGGCGCAAAGAGCGACGCCGAGATCTCCGGACGGTTTCCGATGACCATCGTCACGGCGATCGTCTCGCCCAATGCGCGCCCCAGTCCGAGCACGCACGCGCCGAAGATGCCGACCCGCGCCGCCGGCAACACCACACGCGTTGCGGTTTCCCACTTCGTCGTTCCCAGCGACGCCGATGCCTCCCGCAAGTCGCGTGGAATCGCCGCGATAACGTCCCGCGAGATCGCCGTAACGGTGGGAACGATCATCAATGCCAGGATGATCCCGGCGGTCAGCAGCCCGACGCCGTAAATTGGCCCAGAGAATAGCGGCGTCCAGCCCAACGCGTGCTGAAGTGCCGGCCCAATTGTCGTTCGCACGAACGGGGCCAGCACGAAGAGTCCCCACAGGCCGTACACGACGCTGGGCACCGCGGCCAGCAGCTCGATGAGAAACGAAAGGGGCGTGGCCAACCATCGCGGCGCGAAGTCCGCCAGGAAAACCGCCGCCATGATACCGACGAACGCCGCCAGTGCGATCGCGATAAACGACGTCACCACGGTACCGTAGATCATCGGGAGCGCGCCGAACTTGCTCGTAATTGGATCCCACGAGCTCTTCCAAATGAACGACGGGCCGAAGGCGGCGATCGACGGCCACGAGCCGAGCACGAGTTCGACGAAGAGCCCTGCGATCAGCAGCGCAAAGAGAACGCTTCCGCCGTACACGATCGCGGCAAAGCCGCGATCGGCGGGGCTCACAAAGCGTGCTAGGCGTCGAAACCGCGGCTCAGCGTTTTGCAATCAGTGCTGCATTTGTTTGAGCGTCGCTTGCGCTGCAGCCTGCACGTTCTCCGGGAGCGGAACGTAGTCGACGGACTTTGCGTTCGCCTGTCCCTGTGAGCCAACGAGCCACGAGAGCACGTTGTAGAGAATCTTGGCGCGCGCCGAATCCGGCGGCTTCTTATACACTACGACCCACGAGTAGCCCGAGATCGGGTAAGAGTTTGCCCCGGTCGCATCAACGATCGAGAAGTTCGTTGGGTCTACTTCGGGCCTCGTGGCCGCCGCGGCAGCGACCGTATCCTGTGAACACGTCACCCATTTGCCGCCGCGATTCTGGAGCATCACCGCGGGCATGTGGTTTTCGATAACGTACGCCAGCTCGACGTAGCCGATTGCACCGGGCGTGCTTTTAACCTGGCCTGCCACCCCCTCGTTGCCCTTCGCGCCGACCGAGCTGGGCGCCGGCCACGATACGCTCTTGCCCACGCCGACCTTGCTCTTCCATTCCGGCGAAACATGGCTGAGGAAATCCGTAAAGATGTAGCTCGTTCCCGAGCCGTCGGAGCGGTGGACTACCACGATCGGCATGTCAGGAAGATTCACACCGTGATTGAGCTTGGCAATGAGCGGATCATTCCACTTCAAGACCTTGCCGAGATAGATGTCGACGAGAACCTGCCGCGTGAGCCGAATCGTCGCCTTGACGTCGGGCAGGTTGTAAGCGACCGCCGCGCCGCCGAGGGTCACGGGGATTTGCAGCACCGGCTGGCCGGCGCGCGCGAGCTCTTCTTGGTTCATCGGAACGTCCGTCGCGCCGAAGTCCACGTTCTTTGCGGTGAACTGCTGAATGCCGCCGCCGCTTCCGATCGACTGATAGTTGACCGTGACGTCCGGATTCTTCTGATTATAGATGTAGAAGGCTTTGGAAAAGAACGGATAGTCGAAGCTCGAGCCGGCCCCGGTCAGCTGCGTTGCGGCGGCTGCGGGAAGAGTCACCGCGGCCACGACGGCGAGCGCCGCGAACCGGCGAATGAACGATCCTATCACTGAATTAGCTCCTTGTAGCGTAGCGAATAGCGCCCTGCGTGTTGAAATCGAGGGGACTTTTTAGTTGTAGCCCAGCCCCATTAACCCCACGTTAAGGCGCGTCTTCCCCCGGTCAGGCCAGCCCGACGAGCGCAGCACTCCCAGCCTCATCACAGCCTCCCTGTGTCATCCTGAGCGGAGTCGAAGCATGACAGTGGCGAACCCGCGCTCCATAATGGCCGACCCTAGCATCGAGGATCGAAAACCCTCGCTTTTTGAGCTGCGCCATACCGCGGCCCACGTGCTGGCCTATGCCGTACAGGACCTCTTCCCCGAAGCTAAACCGACCATCGGTCCGGCAATCGAGAACGGGTTTTACTATGATTTCGACCGGCCCACACCGTTCACGCCCGAAGACCTCGATCGACTCGAGAAGCGGATGCGCGAGATCGTAGTCGCCGACTATCCCATGGCCGCTCGCGAAGTAAGCCGCGGCGACGCCATCGCGGCCTTTGCCGGCAATCCCTACAAGATCGAGATCGCCCGAGAGATTCCGGCCGGCGAGCCCATCACGCTCTACACGATCGGCAGCTTCATCGACCTTTGCCGCGGCGGTCATGCCGAGTCCACCGGCGAGATCGGCGCGTTCAAGCTGACCAGCGTCGCCGGCGCGTATTGGCGAGGCGACGAGCACAATCCGATGCTGCAACGCATCTACGGCACGGCTTGGTACGACGCCGGCGAGCTTGAGGCATACTTGGCGCAAGTGGAAGAGGCGCAACGCCGCGACCATCGCAAGCTAGGCGCGGAGCTCGATCTCTTCTCCATTGAAGAAGATGCCGGCAGTGGACTAGTTTTCTGGCATCCGAAGGGCGCAATCGTCCGCAACATCATTGAAAACTTTATTCGCGAAGGGCTGCGCGAACGCGGATACGAGCCCGTCGTTACGCCGCATATCGCAAGCGAACGCCTCTACGAGATTTCCGGACACCTCGAGAACTTCGCGGAAAACATGTTCGGCCCGATCGAAGTGGAGGGTCAGCGCTTTCGTCTCAAGCCGATGAACTGTCCAGGCCACATCCTAATCTATAAGAGCCGACTGCGCAGTTACCGCGACCTGCCGTTGCGTTTTTCGGAGTTCGGAACGGTCTATCGTTTCGAGCGCTCCGGGGTGCTGCACGGGCTCACGCGCGTGCGCGGCTTTACGCAGGACGACGCGCACATCTTCTGCACTCCCGACCAGCTGCAGTCCGAGTTCGAGCGAACGCTCGACGAGGCGCTGCGCCTGATGAAGGCCTTCGGATTCAACCAGTTTCAGTACGTACTTTCGCGCCGCGCGGAAGCAGAAAGGGTCGAAACGGATGAAATCGCGGAGGCCGCGATCGGTAAGGCGTTAGAACACTGTAAGCTGCAGTACGAAATCGATGACGGCGGCGGGGCCTTTTATGGACCGAAGCTGGACGTTAACGTGCGGGATGCGATTGGACGCCCGTGGCAGCTTGGCACGGTACAGGTGGATTTTGTGTTGCCTGCTCGCTTTGGATTGAAATACCGAGCGGCCGACGGTCAGGATCATCACCCAGTCATGATCCATCGCGCACTTGCGGGCTCGTTGGAACGTTTCTTTGGTATTCTGATCGAACATTACGGCGGCGCGTTCCCGGCTTGGTTGGCACCGATCCAGGCGGTCGTCACGCCGATTTCGGAACATCAAGCAAGCTACGCTCGCGAAATCGCAGCGCGGCTCGCCAAAGCGGGCTTTCGGGTCCAGGTGGACGAAGCTAACGAGAAGCTCGGGTACAAGATTCGGCATTGGAAAACTCAGAAGGTTCCATACATCTTAGTCGCGGGCAAACAAGAGGTTGCAGACGGCACCGTGAACGTCAATCAACGCGGCATCGACGAGAAGCGTACGATTTCGGTCGAGTCCTTCGTCGAGGAGTTACAGAGAATCGTGGAGGCGAAGGAATAGTCCGGTGATTAAGTGTGATGCCCGCGCCGTTTTTGCGGCGCTCGCACTCGTGTTGGCCTCCTGTCAAGGGTCGGGCTTCGATAACGGTATGGGCGGCAGCATGTCGCCGCCGGTTTCGCAACCCGGTTCGATAGGCAGCATGAACAGCGGGCTTTCGGGCGGTTTGAACAACGGACAGATGGCCGGGCCAACGATGGGTCCCAACGGTCGCGAGGAGCTCGCGAATCCCGGCGCGACGCTCGCGCCGAACGAAGTGCAATATCCTATCGGACAAGGTCCCAGCGGAATGAAATGCCCCAACGTGCTGCAATTCAATCAACAGTACTCGTGCACGCTCGCGTTTAACATTCCGGGGCCATCACCGAGTGGATCGCCGAGCGGAAAAAGCACCACCAGACCGACGGCCAGCCCCACGCCGACGCCGAAACCCAGCCCTTCCGACGACAGCAGTGACAACACTGACGACAGCAGCGATGCGCCGACCCCAACGCCGACGCCGCTCGGAACGATGACGCTGCAGGTCGAGCCGCTACCCCGCGACGTTCCCTCGATGACCAATCCGAATCCGCTCTTCATGCACGTCACGCCGCTAGTGGCAATCCGCCTGCAGAGCGACATGGATTTCCAACTCAACGGCGCCGCATCGGTGCAATACACGCTTCCCCCGATCCAATTCAGCGGACGCGTCTTTGCGTTACAACTCTACAATGAAAGCATTCTACGCGGAAAGCGTACCGATCAACTAATCGCGAACTACTCTAAGTTTACGATGCCGCAAAGCCAAACCGTGCAGTTTTCGTTCTCCGTCCCGAAAGTGATGGTGCGTCACTCACAAATCTGGCTGCTCGCAATGTACGGCGCCCAAATACCGCCCGGCACGACGCCGACCCCATCGCCGACGACCTCTCCCACAAGCTCGCCAAGCAGCTCCCCCTAAATCCGCCCACGAACAGAGCCGTCACGGGAGTCTACTGCTGCGGCGTCCCGGCAGCCGGCGTGAGCTGTAGATCGTAGCGTTGCGTCTGATCGGCAGACACCGAATAGCCTGAAACCGCTCGGGTGTCGTAACCTTCCTTCGACGCCGTCAACGTATAGTCGTCAGGTTGCAGCGAAAGCGCGATGTAATGCCCCTGGGAATTGGTCGTCGTCGTTATAGTCTGTGACGCCGACTTAATCTCCAACTGTACGCCCGCCAGAGGCGTGCCGGTTTTAGCGTCGGTGATCGTGCCCGACATCCCTCCGCTGGTGCCGGCCAAGGCCCAACTTATCTGGCTCGCAAAAAGTACAAACAGCGCGCACAGACTCAAGGTGCGCAGCCGGGATGCTTTCTTCATACTCGTTATCCTCAACATAAAACCCGAGACCCGGGCCGATGTCAACGTGGTTGCGCTACAGCGCTACTCGGGGTCCCCGTGCTGCACGACCGGCGGCAGGCCTTTGAAGTATTCTATGGAGTCCGGTGACGCGATCCTTTTGAAGGGGCGAGGAACCTGTGCGTAATTGAAGACGCCGCCGATACTGGCTGCGCGTGTGTCGGTCGTATTGAGCCGCCCCACGTTAAAGTTATCCTCGATGTATCGCAGGATACTGCCGAACTCGTATTGCGTGTGTGAAACATACCCGCCCTGGCTGGATTGTCCCGAAATCGCATAGGGTGAAACGACCAAACACGGAACGCGGAATCCCAGGCCACCCAGATTGTCCTGGAACTGTTGGGGCACGGCATTGTCATAGAAGCCGCCCCAATCGTCCCAAATAATGAAGACCGCCGTCGAATTCCAGTACGCGCTCTGGCCAATCGCGTTGACGACGCTGGCCACCCACGACGGCCCCTTGTCGATCCGTTCTCCGGGATGATCGTCCTCGTTATCCTCCGGGATCACCCACGAAACCGCCGGCAGCACGCCGTTTGTGATATCGCTGAAGATCTGAGTCTCCGGCATGCCAAAGTTCGTACCCCATTCGGAACCGTAACGGACCGAAGCGATCACGTCGTAGGCGTTTAGTAAATTACCCGCACAGTCGGGGCAGCGTTTGTCGGGCGTGCAGCCATTCGACGTGCTAAAGCACGGTACGTAGTACTTCCACGATACGCCCTTGGCGTCGAGCAGATCGCGCAGCGTCTCGTACGAGCCGGACGAAGGAAACCTGTTCGTGCACGGAAAGGGCCCTTTGTCGAAAAGGTATTTGCCGGAGGATGTAATCAGCGACGTCTGCGAATGCGACGGAGCATCGCAGCCCCACGGCTGACCGCTTGGATTGTCGATGATGCTTTCGGTCGAGTTGATGTTCGTTGCGCCGCGGATCAGGTCCTGATGTGCGGTAAAGCTGCCGCTGCCTTGAGTCTGGAACATATGATCGGCCAACACCCATTGCGACGCGATATCCCAGTACGGCTTGATTTGACTCTCCTCGACGTACTGATAGGCGGCCGTTCCAACACCGTTGCCGGGATGTCTGCACACACCGAAGTGCACGAGGTTGAATCCGTCCATCTTTCCGTTGTCGAAAGCCGTCTCGAACGAGGCGTGACAGTGCTGGATGTCGCTGCCATTAATCAAGGCGTGCGGCTGAAGCATCGTCCATTTATCGACGTACTTGCCGCCCCGTTTCACTTTCATCTTGCCGCGCGTTGCGCCGTCGGCACCCGGAAAGAGCGCGAAGAAATTGTCGAAGCTCCGGTTTTCCTGAATCACCAACACGACGTGTTGAATCGGCGAGCTTGCCGAGCCGTATCGCGCGGTGTTCGGTGGCATTGCGCCACGGAGTCCGAGCGGCGTCTGCGATCCACCGCAACCGATCGTCGTGCCTGCGGCCACGCACATGCTTAGTGCGTAGACGTAAAAACTCTTCATCCGATCAGCTCCTCGTCAAATGACCACCGAACGTCCTGGCAGGCAAGGCGACGTACGGACCGGGGTGCGCTTCCGGAATATTGCACGCGCCCACCGGTTGACCCGTCACGGCGAGACCCTGGACGTAGATCAGCTGGATGGCGCAACCGTGAAAGCTCAATGGGTGGCTGCGCACGTCGACGCCTGCGACGTGCCCTTGGGCGAATTGAACCTCCGAATCGCGCGGCAGCGCCGATCCCAGGACCTGCAGGCTCGGAGGAACTGGACCGATCCCAAACCATACGAGGTCGCCATAGTCGGTCAGCTTCGTCTGGGCGCGCCAAGTGAAACCGAAGCGCGCATAGTCGGCCGCCAGCGTGCAAACAAGCCCCGATTCCAAGTTGATATCACCGGCGCAGGGAACGCCGCGAATCCGGCTCGATTCGGCGAGCCGGCATTCCAGCAACTTTCCCGCTTCGAAGCGCACTGGAGCGCGCGCCGTGCACGGGATTCCGCCGATGCGGGCGTCTCGTGCTAGCCGCACTTCCCCGTCCAGCGCACCACTGGACAAGCCGACATGCCCTCTTAGCGGGACACCGTGAATGACGGTCGCAATCGGCAGATCGAACGCCGCCACCTCGCCCGACCAGCCGGCGGCGCGGGTCACTACCGTTCCGGCCGGCACTCGAACTCCCGCGACCACGCTGCCGTGCGCGAGGGTGCTCTGCCGAGCTCGCAGGTCGGCAATATATTGATCGTGATTGCGCGCGCGGGTTGCGAGGATCGAGAGATTCGTGGCGCCCGAAATCGTCCAAAGCCCGACCACCACGATCGCGACGGCCCACCCCACTTTCGACCTTCGCTGGCGCCAAACCCAAATTGCCGCGCCGACGGCGCCGAACGTCAGCGGCCAGAACCAAGGGGCCAAGATCCAGAGCACAATCTGCCACCAGGTAAATTGCAGATCGATGTCGCTCATGCTTAGGGCGTTCGGGCTACGACGGCCGGCTCACTCGCAGCCTACTTCGGGCTTAACCTTGTGCGCCACCCGTTTGCCGTTGACGTAATAGTCGACCTCGTTGGTTTCCGATCTTTGCAAGAGCCAGGCCCCACGCGCCTTGACCCACGTATCATCCGAGAACGCGACGAGTTCGACGTGCTGGGCGATGCCGTCAGCCCCGGGCCGGACGGTCTTCATAGCGTAGCGCTGGCTGACGAATGCGGTGTCGCCGTCTTGCGATAGAGACGCGATGGTGGTCGTGCTGATCCTGTTCGGGTCCCGCAGAAGCAAATTGAGGTCGCCGGTCATTTGCGTCACGCCTTCTCCCTTGCCGGATACGTCGACGGAGATGAAACGCTCGGTCAGAATCGCCGCAATGCCTTTGCTGTCGTGAGCGGCCATCGCCGTTCTCAGCTCCGTATAGCGGGCCTGCAGCGTCGCCTGCAATGCACCCTCGTTCGCCCGTGCAACGCTAATGCACGCAAATGCGCATGAAAGCGCGGTGAGGGCCGCAGTCAATCTTATGGACATGTCGATTCTCCTTGAAGATTGTGGTGGTACGGCTTTCATCCTAGCGGGCCGGCCGTACCAAAACGCACGGCAGCCACGGGGCGCCAAAAGCTAAACCGGCCCGCCAGAAGCAAGGCCGGAGTGCAGTGAGCCGAAGCGGTGGCCCATACCAGCCGCTAAGGCCTAGTGGAAGGCGAGGTAGTTCGCTCCGTTGAGAGTCGTCTTTGAGCCCGCAATGGTGCGCAGCGGGGTCGCGTTGCCGCTGGCGTTGCTGGCAAACTCCTTGATTGAGTTGCCGCTGAAATCCGCAGCCCAAATGTGATTGTCTTTGTCAGCCGTAACGCCGGCCGGATACGAGAGTCCCGTTATCTTTTGGACGGGAGCCACGTTGCCGAGGGCGCCGTTGGCGAAAACGAGCACGCCTGAGCCCTCGTCGGCGACGAGCAGCCGGCCCAACTTGTCAAAGGCCAGGGCAAAAGGCCGGGAAAGGCCCGTGTTGCCTCCGGCGATCACGCCGAGCGGCGCAACGTTGCCGCTGGAGCCCTTGGCGAACACGACGATCGAGCCGCTATTTGCGGTGAAGAGCTGGCCGTTGGCATTCATGGCCATCCCCGTCGGGCTGTTCAGCTTCGTTTTGCTTCCCTTTATTGTGTTGATCGGCGCGACGTTACCGTTGGCGCCCGGCGCATATTCGGTGACGTCGTCGGCGCTATAGCTGCTGACCCAGAGATCGTGCGAAGCATCGACCAGGATACCCTCGGTGGGGCCCATGTTCGACTTCGATCCACCGATCATGCGCATCGGCTTGGCGTCGCCGTTCGCATCCTCCGCAAAGACCGCTACCTGGTTTGCACCGTCGTTAGCCGCATAGATGTTCCCCGCAGCATCCAGGGCAAGTGCGTCGGGTGCACCGAGCGTCGTTTTTGATCCGGCAATCGTAACGCTGGGCGAGACATCGCCCGAAGAGTTTGCGCGAAACGCCAGAACGCTGTTGTTATCCCGATTCGCAGTGAAGATTTGAACCGCAGAGTAGTCGGGTTGAGCGTACGGGTTGGCTCCGGCTGGGGTGAAGCCGCCGGTCGCGGTCTGTTGTCCCGAGCAGGCGGCGAGGCCGGCGGCCAGGGCGAGGGCCGGCATGGCGCGCCGGCCCAGCGTGGATGTCAGCATTGTTAGAAACTCCTTGAAGGCAAGTGTTTGGTGATTTAGGGCTCATCGTAGTAGAAGGGGCGTACCAAAACGCACCAAGGCCGGGAGCCACGCGCCAAATTCGAGAAGGTGGCCCGAGTTGCAGGTAGAGCGACTCAAAAAGCGCGGGCATCTCGACATTCGCCTGTTCGGTCACGTCGAAGTCGCGCTTGACGGCGCGCCCCTGCGGCTTGCCACGCCGCGCAAGTCGCTTCAGGTCCTCGCCTACCTCTTATTGCACCGCGCTGCCCCGGTCTCGCGCGAGTATCTGGCCTTTCTGCTCTATCCCGACGATGAGGAGGGCGCCGCGCGCGCCAAGCTGCGCGCGACGCTGAGCGAGCTGCCCAAGATCTTGCCCGCGCCGGCCGACCGCTACGTGATCGTCGACACCGACAAAGTCGCGTGGAATCCGGATGCCGACGTTTGGCTCGACGTCGACACGTTCGTCGCAGCCTCCGCCGATCGCGCCCGGCTCGGCGAAGCCATCGAACTCTATCGCGGCGATCTGCTGCCCGAGATTTATGACGAGTGGCTTGACGTCATTCGCGAGCGTCACCGCAACGCATATTTGCGCTGCCTGACCGAACGCATCTCTGAAGCGCGCCGGCACGCCAACCTTGCGCTTGCCATCGAAACCGCTCGCAAAGTGCTTGCAGTCGATCCGTGGCGCGAGGACGTCGTCCGCCGGATCATCGCGATGCGTTACGAAAGCGGCGATCGAGCGGGTGCGCTGCGCGAGTATACCGAGTTCGCCAAACGCTTGCGCGACGAGATCGGCGCCGAACCGATGGTCGAAACGACGGCGGTCGCGGAGCGCATTTCGCGCGGTCAGGCTCCAGCGGACGAAGACGGCGACATCGAACGCCCGGTTAACGCCGCCGGATCGGCCGTTCTGCCGTTCGTAGGCCGCCGCGACGAGATGGAACGGTTGCTGGAAACCTGGAGCCGCGCGGCGCGCGGCCGTGGTGCGTGCGCGTTCATCGGCGGCGAAGAAGGCATCGGAAAGTCGCGTCTCGCTTTCGAATTTGCGCATGCGGTCGAAGATCGCGGCGGACGCGTCCTGGTCGGTGTGACCGGCTCACCCGAAGCCGTTCCATATGAAAGCGTGGTCGATGCGTTGCGTTCGGCGCTCCCGCTCGTCGCGTCGCTCAAACCGAGCATGGCGCTTGCGTGCGTGGCGGCACTGCTGCCCGAGCTTCACGCGCGCGTCGCGCTCCCCGATGTCCAGCGGCTCGATGCCGAAAGCGAGCGCATTCGTCTTCTTGAATCGCTCTTTCGGTGCGTCGCCGAGCTCGCTCGGCCGCGCCCCGTGCTGCTGATTCTGGAAGATTTGCATTGGGCGCAGGCCGCGTCGGTGGAGCTGCTGCACTTCTTGCTGCGCCGGATCGTCGGCGCGCCGGTCATGATCGTGGTCACCTATCGCGACGAAGAAGCGTCGCGCCTTCACCCGCTGCACCGTCTTCGTCGCGAAGCTCGTGCTGCCGGCGGCGCGTTGAACGTCTGGCTCACGCGGCTTTCGATCGCCGACGTTGAAGAGCTGCACGCGGCGTTGCCCGACATCGGAGACCGTTCCGCAGAAACGTTGGTCGCCGCCTCTCAGGGGAATCCGCTCTTCCTGTCCCACCTCGTAGTTGACGTGCGCGAAGGCGAGCGGGCCGCACCACCGGCGTCGCTGCAAGCCGTGGTCGAGCGCCGCATCGATCGGCTCTCCGAATATGCCCGGACCGCCGCTGAGATTGCGGCCTGCATCGGCGATCGTTTTTCACGTGATGCCGTGCGCGAAGTCAGCGCATGGGACGACACCGCGTTAACCGACGCATTGGACGAGCTCCTCGACCGGCGCGTGATCCGCGAAGCCGGCGGCCGAGGCTTCCTCGAGTACGCCTTCACGCATCACCTCGTGTACGAGACGATCGCGCACTCGGTGCCGCCGAAACAGGCCGCGGTACGCCGCCGCCGCGTCGCGCGGGTGCTCGAAGAGCTGTATCCGGAACGACTATCGGAGCTTTCGGCGTTGCTTGCGGGGCACTATGAAGCCGCCGGCGATGTGCCTAACGCTACGCGCTGCTATTTGGAAGCCGTGCGCCGATCCGTTGCGATTGGAGCGCTTCAAGAGGCACGAGCGTTTTGCAAGAGCGCGCTTGCGCTCGCCACCGATCCGCTCGCGCGAGCTAACCTTCTTCTCGAGAGCGTCACCATCGAGTCGCGATGCGGCGACCTGGCCTCCCGCGATTCAGTGTTGCTCGCTTTGGAACGCGTCGATGCCGAACTCGCGGATCCCGCCGTGCACCGTGCAACGATCTTGAATCGCATCGAGTTGGCGGCCAGCGCCGGCGACCCCGCAGCGCACGAGCAGGCCGTTCGGACGTTGCGCGCTTCCGTGACCGACGACGATCCGCACTGGAACGCCGTTTTGCAGTTAGAGGAAGCGAAGCTCGCGTTGGCCTATGGCCGCTTAGCGGAAGCGTACGCCGCCGGCGAAGCGGCTCTCGCGTATAGCCGTGGCGCCGGAGACGATGTCGCGACCGCGCGTGCACTATGCTCGATGGCGCAAGTGCAAGCCCATCGCGGCCCGTTGAGCGCCGCTGACGCCTTAGTCGATGAAGCCGCGCGAGTCGCGGTTCGCGCCGCCGATCCGGTGCTCGAGTTGCTCGCATTGAGCAGCGGATGGGCGATCTCGTTCCAGCGTCGCGACATCGAGCGCTGCCGGTCGTTGAGTGCTCGTTGTTTGGAACTGGCCTTGAAGTTGGGCGACCGACCCGCTGAAGCGCAAGCGCATAGCCGACTGGGCGCTTCATTCGCGGCTGGCCGCGGCGAATTAGCGCAGGCCCGCGAACACTTTGCGGCGGCCGGGCGCATCTACGGCGAAGCCGGAAACCCGGCGGGGAGCGGCGGCCAGTTCATGAATCGCGCCGTTCTCGAAATGCGACTCGGGTTTTTCGATCGTGCACGGACGGCAACGCAACGAGCGATAGAACTCTTCGAACGCGCAAATGACCTGCGTGGGCGGGCTAGTGCGCTGGCCAATCTGGCATTTGTGCAAGCTTACGCCGGTCACGTAGTCGAGGCGCGTGAGGTCGGCGAAACAGCGCTCGACTTCGCGCGCCGGTCTGGCTTCCGGCTGATTGAAGCCTTTGCACTCGAGAATCTCGCAGCCGCGGAGGGCGCGGCCGGCGAGTATACGCGCGCGATCGAGCTCGCCGAGGCGTCCTTCGAGGTGCGCTCGCGCTCGGAATCGCAAGTCTGGTCGGGTCAAAGCCTTGCCGACGTCGCGATCTGGCATGCCAGGCTGGGCAACGTCGCAGCTGCACGCGTAGCGGCACAACGGTTGCTCGCCGACGACGATGCGATTTCGAGCGGCGCGGATTGGCCGACGTACTGTTACTGGGCCGCGGCGCAGATTTTCCATCTCGAAGGACGTCACGCTGAAGCGTCGCGCGTGCTCGAACAAGCCAAGCGGCTCATGCAGAAAACCGCCAACGAACTCGATCCCGAAGACCGCGAATCGTACTTGGCACTACCCTGGCACGTCGATATCAAACAGACCGCCGCGAGCGGCCTCTGGCCCAACCCGCCTAGATAAAACGATCGTCCTTGCTTATCGCACGGCCGAGAGCGCCTCGCGCAGCCGCTGTCGTAGATGCTTTACGGCCTGCGCGTGAATCTGTGAAACCCGCGATTCTGAAACCCCAAGCGCGCTCTTGATCTCCTTCAGCGTCTGGCCATTGAAATAGTAACCGCGAACGACGATGCGTTCCTGAGGAGGCAGCGCTTCCACCGCGGCGCTCAACTCGCCGCGAAGCTCGTCTCGCTCGATTTCGATCGCGACGTCGGTCTCTTCATCTTCCAGCATATCGGCTAGCGACAGGTCATGACCCTCGGTCCTGGGGCGAAACTCTTCCAATGACACGATCGAGCGACCGCGCACCCGCTGCGCCAGCCGGTAAAACTCGCCTCGCGAGAGATGCAGCCGGCTAGCCAGTTCGGCGTCGCTCGGCACGCGCCCGAGTTCGGATTCCAGCTCCTCGTAGGCGCGCTCGAATTCGCGCGCCCGCTGCCGGACCGTTCGAGGCACCCAATCCAGCGAGCGCAACGCGTCCATAATCGCCCCGTTTATGCGCGTGATGGCGTACGTCTCGAACTTCACCGCGCGCGAGTCGTCGTATCTTTCCGCGGCATCCATCAAGCCGAAGACGCCGTCATTGATAAGATCGTTGATATCAACGCTCGACGGAAGATGCACCGAGATGCGTCCCGCAACGTACTTGACCAAGTGCAAGTACTTGTGGACGACTTCTTCGCGCGTGAGGTCGAGTTTATTCACGGCTCGTGAAGCCGCGAGCACCAAAGCGTAAGGCTTGTAGATAAAGAAAGAGGCGCTCGCTCATCGTCCGCTCGCAATCCTCCTTCTGCAATACCTCGCCCAAGCCCGGAGTCCTCGCAAGCTGCTCGAAGAGCAACGCAAAGCGACGCGGCCGTTGCTCCAAGAAACGCATTAATGCAACACGATGTTGCAGGCGGCGCCTAAAACGATCCGCGATCAGCGAAGCGTAGCGTACGCTCGCACGCTCCGACCGCTTTATCGCGCGCACCGCCGCGTCGGCTGCGAAGCGCCCGCTCATTGCGGCTTCAAAAATTCCCTCACCGTTGGTCGCATCAACGAGACCGGCCTCGGTCCCACCGACCAAGATCTCACCGTCGCTAACGCCGGGGCGCGGCATTCCGCCGTAGAGCAAATGACCTTCGGTCTTGACCGCTAGCACGCGAGTCCGCGCGTAGAGCCGATCCAGATAAACGCGATGCTGGAGCGTCGTCATAAAGCCCTCCCGCCAGCGTCGCATCGCGATCCGGCCGAAAGACGCCTCATCGAGCCGCGCCGTCGCACGCCGCTAAACGGGCGATCGTTCCGTCGAGCTCTTCACGCGTGCTGGTATGTCCCGGACCGAAGAACAGCTCGTGCTCGACGCCGTCGCCGCCGAACAACGCTAACCGTGCCGTGTCGCAGTGGACCAGCGTGCGCGGCAAATCGAAGCTCTCGCAAAATCCTGGCCGCAGTCCGGCAGCGCAGACGCGTTTTTGCCCGACGATTGCATCCCGCTCTAACCCAACGGTTTCGATTCCGGCTCGCGCCGCTTCGCGGGCCGCGGTTGCGCCTGCCGGTCCGCACCCGACAATCAACAGATCGATATTCATAATAGGTCAAAACCGTTTGATTCCGCAGGCAAGCGGGAATTCTCTTACTAGCCAAGCGTGCTTATAAGGAGTAACTTCCATGGAGCTCAATCGCCAACTCTTACGGGTGGTCATCGGACTAGCCGCGCTTTCCCTCAGCCTGGCGGCGTGCCATAGTGGCTCGTCCGGAAGCTACGTGCCGCCGAGCAGCGGCGTTTCCGCGCCGCAAGCCGATCTCCGCGTCTCGCCCGCGCATGAGGAGCATGGCGAGATCACCTCGAGCTGCGGCAACCACATCCGCATTAAGGTGGCCGGCATACTCAACTGCCGGTTCTGGGAGGCCGGATACGGCAAAGCCACCCTTACGTTGCAAGATCACACGAACGGCCTGATCCTAATTTCGCCGAAAACGGGTACGCGGCACACGAACTTCACGATCACAGGCGTTCTCGTGGGCAGCGGATATTTCGTCGTACAAGGTGCTGCAGGCTCAAGCCTCAAGGTCACGGTAAAGGTCAGCCTCTAGCCGCGGCTACGCGGAACAAACGCCAGCAGGCTCGCCCTCCGGCGAGCCTGCTGGCGAGTTTCGGCTCAACGCGCCGCGCGAGGACTTGCGTGCCCGCCCGGAGTAGCCAAGCCGGTCGGCCCTCTGGGGCCCGTATTTTTACTCGACCGTAAGGATCACCATGACCGCACAAACAGCCATTGCAAGCGGACTCATTGGGGGCGTTCTTGCCGTGCTCTACGGCATCGCCCTGACGTTCTGGGTCCTCGCGCAGCCGGCCGGCAACGAACGCATGCGTGAAATTGCCGCCGCAATCCAGGAAGGCGCGATGGCGTTTCTGCAGCGCCAATACCGCACCATCGGGATCGTCGCGATCACGCTCGCGATCGTGATTTTGTTCGCCCCCACGCTTGGCAGGGAAGCGGCCATTGGCTTTTTGATCGGCGCGATTCTTTCGGGCGCTGCCGGTTTTATCGGAATGATCGTCTCGGTACGCGCCAACGTACGCACCGCCGAGGCCGCGCGCGGCGGCCTTTCGCCGGCGCTCAACGTCGCGTTTCGCGGCGGGTCGGTCACCGGAATGTTGGTCGTGGGGTTGGGGTTGCTCGCGGTTTCCGGTTACTACGCGATCTTATTGCGAGTCAACAACGGCGACGTATCGACCTCGCTCGACGCGATGGTCGGCCTCGCTTTCGGGTGCTCGCTGATTTCGGTCTTCGCGCGTCTCGGCGGCGGCATCTATACGAAGGCCGCCGACGTAGGCGCCGATCTGGTCGGAAAGCTCGAGGCGGGCATTCCGGAAGACGACCCGCGCAATCCGGCCGTCATCGCGGACAACGTAGGCGACAACGTCGGCGACTGTGCCGGCATGGCCGCGGATCTCTTCGAGACCTACTGCGTCACGACGGTTGCCGCGATGCTGCTCGGCAGTTTGCTCTTCGGCTCGAAGCTTCCCAGCGCGACGACCTTCCCGATCGTGCTGGGCGCGATTTCGATCGTCGCCTCCATCATCGGCGCGATGTTCGTCGGCGTCGGGCAGGTTCGTCGCGGAAAAATCATGGCCGCGCTCTACCGCGGGATGACCGTCGCCGGCGTTTTGGCGTTGGTCGGCTTCTATTTTGCAGCGCAGCGCGTCTTTAGCGGAACCGATCTCGTCAGCCAGACGGGAATCTTCATCTGCGCGCTTGTCGGAGTCGTAATCACTGGTTTGATCACGTTCATTACCGAATACTATACGGGCCCGCAGTTCCCACCCGTGCAGCGCATCGCGAAAGCGTCGATCACGGGACATGCCACCAACATCATCGCGGGCCTTGCAGTATCGATGCAGGCGACCGCGCTCCCGGCTATCGTCATCGTCGTCGGCATTCTCGTAAGCTACGCGATGGCGGGCGTCTACGGCGTCGGCATCGCCGTGATGGCGATGCTGTCGCTCGCCGGCATCGTGGTGGCGATCGACTCGTTCGGGCCGATCACCGACAACGCGGGCGGCATCGCCGAAATGGCCGATATGCCGCAGGACGTGCGTGCAGTCACCGATCCGCTCGACGCGGTCGGCAACACGACCAAGGCCGTCACCAAGGGCTACGCGATCGGATCCGCGGCCCTTGCCGCGCTCGTGCTCTTCGCATCATTTCTGCAGCAGCTGACCAATCACAAGTGCCCCGGTGCGGACTCGGTATGCACCGCAGCGGTGCGCAATCTCTTTGCGATCGGGAATCCGTTCGTTCTGGCCGGCCTTTTCATCGGCGGTCTCTTGCCATACCTGTTTGCGTCGCTATCGATGGAAGCCGTCGGCCGCGCCGCCGGCGCGGTCGTCGAAGAAGTTCGGCGGCAGTTCCGCGAGATGCCCGGAATCATGGAGGGCACCGCGCGCCCGGATTACGGAACCACGGTCGACATCGTGACGCGCGCGGCGTTGCGCGAAATGATCGTTCCGGCCCTGATTCCCGTTGGCGTTCCGTTGGTCGTCGTACTACTCACATACTTCAACGTTCTGCGCGGTGATACCGGAGCGCAAATGATGGGCGGAATTCTGGTCGGCTCGATCGTCACGGGCTTCTTCGTGGCGGTCTCGTTCACGTCCGGCGGCGGCGCCTGGGACAACGCCAAGAAATACATCGAAGATGGAAACTACGGCGGCAAAGGCTCGACCGCGCACCAGGCCGCCGTCACTGGCGACACGGTCGGCGATCCTTACAAAGACACCGCCGGCCCCGCAATCAACCCAATGATCAAAGTGCTCAACATCGTCGCGCTACTGCTGGTCGCCTTCCTGGCGCACTAACTGTTTGGCACGGCCAGGAACGTGACGAATGTCGCGCCTGACGAAGGGCACGTGCCACTAACGAGTTCGCAAGCTTGTCCGGCGATTTCGCCGCGATCGTTGATTCCGCCAACGCTCACGAGCTTGAGCGCTGGGTACGATTGCAGTACGAGCTTGGTAAGATCGGTCATCATTCCGTCCTGCCAGACGTACACGTCGGAGCTCGGGAACGACACACCAAGGACGACGCCATTGTTGTTGATTGACGTTGGCTCGCTCAGCTGATCGCCGGGGAGCGTGCCGATTTTCGTCGGTCGTGATAACGGAGTCGGCCAAATCACGGAAATGAAGTCGGGATTTCCCTGACGATCCGTTTTACCGCGCCGGTTGAGAAAACCGACGATCTGGTCATCGTCGTTGATCGCGGTCGGCGTGTTCCAGGAGACCCCGCCAATCGTCTTGAGTTGAATCGGCTCTCCGTGCTTCCAGAGCAAAGCATGATGTGCGGTGAAGCTCCCCACGGCCTGATAGCAAATCCCCGAGATGCCGATAACGTCGCCTTCACGGTTGACGGCGGTGGCCGCGCCGTCCGGATCGGTCTTGCCCCGCACCGTCAGTGTGGGAAGCGCTCTAACCTTCCGCGTTGCGGCCTCCCAGACCGCCGGTAGGAATTGCAGCACCTGGGGTGCGACGCAGGTTGCATCGTGCTTCTTCGTTTCAGCCCAACCCGCGATCACGCCGGTTTCGTTCATACCCGCGCCGTAGCCGTTGTTTCCGCCCAACGTCGGCAACGCGCGCATGTGTCCGTCGTGCCAGACGAAACCGACGCAGGTGTCTCCGGAGCTTCCGTTATCGGGAAGAAAAGCGTGGCAACTCCAGCTCGTGCTCTCCCCCAAGGGGTCTTTCGTCGACGTCTCGGAAATGCCGGAAACGTACCCGCGATCGTTGGTAACGGGCCATTCAACCGCGCTGTTCGGGCCGCCAAGGGTTTCCAGATCCGTTACCGTGTTGTCGCGCCACAGCGCCGCATGCATGGTCGTGTTGCCCGACAAGAACGAGACCCCCATCGGCCAACCTCTTCCATTGATCGTGTTAGCGGCGCTATTCGTGCCGCCCAACGATGGCAAAACGGTGACGGTGTACCCGCTGCTACTCGAAGCCGGCGCGAGCATGACGTGATTCGGCATTACGGCGTTGCTGGTGTTGCCGGCGTTCTCCGACGAACATCCGCTGACGATCGCAAAAGCGAATATGGAAAAAATTACTCGATTTCGCACTTGGTCCTCCACAGAAGTTGTTGGGGCAAGCGTAGCCGCCCGCAGTGACCGCTGTCGCCCAGGTTCGGACTGTCTAGAACATAATCGGCTGATAGTCGCTTCAATCGTCGGGAAGCGGCTGATTCCAGCCTGTCACAAACGGACGTCCCGGTCTGTTATTCTTAATTCGACATGTGGCAAGAACGCGCGTGGAGCCGCCACGAGGATCGCGAGATGATCTTTCGCGTCCGCACGAGCAGTTCCGACCGACATTGGAACGGCTTTGAGGCGGTACTGTATGAAGCTTCCGGCGGCTATTCCGAGCAGCAATTCGTCCGGCACAACGTCAGCATGCAGATTGGGCGCCCGCTGCTCGTCACCAGCCGTTGCAACGGCGAAACGCTGCGGCGTCTCCAGATACCCGGCGACGTTAAGATCGTTCCTCCCGGCATACCGCGCGTTTGGGAGACCGAATCCGCGACCATTAAGCTTTCGATGTACCTGAGCCCGGCGCTGATGCTGTCGGCCGCCGATGCGATGAATGTCAACCCGGATCGCATCGCCATTGCACCGCAGCTGCACGTTCGGGATCCTCGCATCGAGCACATCGGTTGGGCCGTCAAAGCCGAGCTCGAATCACCCGCACCGATCGGGCGCGTGTACGGCGACAGCCTCGGCCTGGCGCTAGCGGCGCACCTGCTGCGCGGGTACGGATCGGTTTGCCCCCCGGGCGACGATGCGACACTCTCCCGGCGCCGGCTCGCGCGCGTGCTCGACTACGTGCGTACGAACATCTCCAGCGACCTCTCGTTGAGCGAGCTTGCAAAGACGGCTGGGCTTAGCCCATCGCATTTTAAGACGCTGTTCAAACGAACCGTCGGCATGCCGGTTCATCAATATGTCATTCGCCAACGCGTCGAATTCGCAACGGAGCTGCTGCAGCGTAGTGATACGCCATTGGCCGATATTGCGCTGCAGGCCGGCTTCTCTAATCAGAGCCACATGGCTCGCTGGATGAAACGCCTCACCGGCGGCACGCCAACCACTACCCGCCGTTAAGCGCCACTGACTTTCACGAGGCTTTCGTACTTCCGGAGGATCACCACGTAACTCGCCACAAGAAACGCGATGGCGAAGGCGAGCAGTCCATCCCCAATTGTTCCCGTGAGGCTTCCATGTTGGGGCATTAGCATGCGCACGATGTAGCGCAGCGCGAAAGCAACGGCGAAGATCGCGAGCGTCACCCAGGATGACCCAAGATACATCACGCCGCGGCGATCGGTTGGCCGTACGTCAGTATGCGTGCCGCGCAGGATGCCGAACGGAACGCCGATGGCCGCGCCCACGACCAGGCCGACCGCGATTTCGAGCGGCGCGGCGGGGTTGATCACATCGTTGGCATAGATCACCCACGCCGTCAGGGCACAAAGAACGATCGGCGTGATCCACATCCGCGTCACGCTGATTCGTTGTGGCCGGATCAAACGGATTGCTAGAATCGCGACCACGACGACCAGCGGCAGCAGCTGAAGCCACGCCGGAACGCCTACGTTAGATTGCGTTACTTGATCTCCACCTTGGCGCCCGCGTCTTCGAGCTTCTTCTTCACTTGCTCCGCTTCGTCTTTAGTGACGCCTTCTTTGACGGCCTTAGGCGCGCTTTCGACGAAGGCTTTCGCTTCGGTGAGGCCGAGGCTCGTGAGCTCGCGGACCGCCTTGATGACCTTGATTTTCTCGGGCCCGATCTCCGAGAGAATGACGTCGAACTCAGTCTTCTCGGCTGCGGGTGCTGCGGCTGGAGCGGCGGCCATCATTGCGACCGGCGCGGCGGCGGAAACGCCATATTTTTCCTCGAGCTGCTTCACTAGGTCGGCGAGTTCGAGGACCGTAAGTTTGTCAATTTGTTCGATGAGTTCGGCAACTGCCATGATCTATCTGTCTTCCCTTTAAGCGTTGGATGTTGCGCTAGCTTTTTGATCGCGAATGGAATCGAGTACGCGGACGAGACCGCTTTGATTTCCCGAAAGCACCGTAACGAGTCCGCGAATCGGAGCAGCCAGCGTGCCGACGAGCATCGCCATCAGCTGCGGCTTCGGTGGAATTTTGGCGAGCGTCTCGACTTGCGCCGCATCGACGACCTTTCCGTCGATGTATGCGGCCTTGATGCCCAGCCGTTTGACCGTGTCGCTAAACGTCTTGAGCGCCTTGGCGGGTGCCACCGGATCCGCGCCGGCGAAAACGATACCGGTCGGTCCGGCGAGAAACGACTCAAGTTGCGCGGCGAGATCGCCGGCAGCGATGCGAAAGAGCGTGTTCTTGACGACGGAATACGTGTCGCCAGCCTTGCGAAGCTCGCCGCGCAACTTCGTAATGTCGGTGACGGTCAGACCGGCGTAATCCGTCAGGAACAAGTTTTTCGCCCCAGCGAGTTTCTCGCTGAGCGCGGCGATCGCGGCTTCTTTTCGAGCGGTCGGCATACGTGTTGCTTTCAATCCAAGAAGATGTGCGAAATCAAAAAAGCGCCCCTCACGAGGGCGCTTCATCGAAAGCCTGCGCCGCGGTGCCGCGATGCCGTTCTCGTTGCGTTCCTCGGTAGCTATAGATTAAAGCCTTGCGGCCAGCTACGGTCTTTGGAGCCGTCGGTTAGACTAACACAGACCGGGCCGGGAAGGCAAGGCTTTCGGCAAGAAAGCGTGCGCGTGGCGGAGCTACAGCCGGCCGATGCGATCGAAGCGCTCAAAGCAGGGAACGCGCGCTTTGTTGCGGGCTCGCCGCGTTCCGAGCCGTTCGCGCCTCGAATCGCCCAACTCGCCAACGGCCAGAGTCCGTTCGCGATCGTACTCGGCTGCTCCGACTCGCGCGTTCCGATCGAGATCGTCTTCGATCAAGTTCCGGGGAATCTGTTCGTCGTTCGGGTCGCCGGGAATTTCTTGAATGCGGAGGGTTTCGGCTCGATCGAATTCGCCGTATACGCCTTGAAATCCAAGCTCATCGTCGTGCTCGGACACGAAAACTGCGGCGCGGTGAGCGCCGCCCTCGACTACGTTCGGGACGGGAAGGGTCAGCCCGGACACATTCAGGAGCTTGTCGAGGGCATCGCTCCGGCCGTGCGCGCGACCCGCGGCTCCCCGGGTAACTGGCACGAGAATGCGATCGTGCAAAACGTGGCCCTGAACGTTAAAGCCATGACCGCCGGCTCGAGCATCATTGCGGAAGCCGTCGATCGCGGCGAGGTGCAGGTCATTGGTGGAATCTACAGCGTTCGCACCGGACACGTCAGCTTCACGTAGAAGCGGCCTGGCCTCGGCCGTCGCCTTCCTGTGCGCGCGGCTCTCGCTGGCGATCGTCGCGATCGGGTCCATTTTCATGGTTTTGGTCTTCGTCGTGGTCGAAGATAACGCGGCCCATATCGGCTTCTATCCGATCGTCTTTGAACGTAACTCCGATGCGATTGCAGTCGAACCAGGCCCGTCAACGGCCAACTCGTTGCAAAACGGCGATCGTATCAACCTCAAGGCGCTGACGCAACCGCAGCGCTTCTCGCTGATCGGCGGTGCGCCTTCGAACGCGCAGATCGCGCTGGGCGTGACGCGCAGCAATCGGTCGTTCTCGCGGACGCTGACCGCGAGTTCGGTCGACCGAACGCCGCGCGCGAAGCTCACACGCTATGTTGGCATCCCGCTCAGTTTCTTTCTGTCGCTGGCGCTCGCCAGCGCGCTGTTCTTACTCCGGCCCCGCCCGATCACGCTGGCGTTCTACATCTACACGATGTTGATGCTCGTGAAGGTGAATCAAACGGCCCTCGACCTAGCCAGCTGGCCGATCAGCGTCGCAAGCGACATGGGCATCCAAGTCGTCTATCCGCTGGCGCAGCTGATGATTCTGATCTTCGCGCAACGGCTCTACGGCCGCCCGAGCCGCGCGTGGCCGTGGATCTTCGGCAGCGCCATCGTTCTCTCGCTGATCGCTTTCGTCGCCTGGCTCGACCCGATCGTCTGGATGGTCTTCCAGCGATACGGGTTGCCCGGACCGCTCCAACTCTTCATGAGCCTCTCGGACATTCTGCTCCTGGGCATCGTGCTGTGCGGCTTGGCATATATCGCCTCGGGCGCGACTGCGCTCGACCGCCGCCGCGTCACCTGGGTTATCGCCGGAATCGCGCTGGCTCCGATACTCGATCTGACGTGGGCGATCACCAACGTCCTCTACACCCTCACCGGCAACACGTCGCCGACATTGCTCGCCGTCCAACACTGGACCGACGCGCTCGGTCCGTGGTTCGGCCTTCTGGGCTCGATATTTGTCGTCTATGGATTTCTTTCGGAGCGCGTCATCGACTTTCGCTTCGTCATCGGACGCGCCGCGATTTACGGTTCGATCACCGCCGTCTTGCTGCTGCTTTTCGGAATCCTCGAATGGTGGGCCGAGCAGCTCTTTGAAAGCACGCGCCCCGCGATTTATCTTAGTCTCTTCGCGGCGCTCTTCATCGGCTTTACGCTCAACACGCTGCACGGTCGCGTCGAAGATTTTTTGGATACCTTCTTCTTCCGCGATCAGCGCCGCGCCGAAGAGGCGCTGCGCCGCGCGGCCCGCGCGCTTACGAACACGTCGTCGGAGAAAACGCTGATCGAGTTTCTGGTGGAAGAACCGGTGCGCGTGCTCGGGCTTACGTCGGCCGCACTCTTTTTGGCACGAACGCAGGGCGGCCTATTTGAACGAATCGCGGACAGTGGATGGAATCGTCAGGAAGCGGAAACAATCGATCCGGAAGATCCGCTTGTCGTCGAGCTGCGCGCCGATCTCGCGCCGATCGTTCTCGACGGGCGTCCGCGACCCGAAACGATCCTGCCGGGCGGGGCAAAGGCGCCGTCGCTCGTCGTGCCCCTGGTTATGCGCGGCACGGTCTTCGGCTTTGTCCTCTACGGTGCGCGCCGCAACGGTTTGCCGTTAACGGGCGAAGAGCGCGGCTTACTGGAAGAGATTACGCGGAGCGCGGCCGCCGCCTACGATCATATCGACGCCGACCAATCTCATGCTCGGATCCGCGAACTTGAAGACCGCCTGCGCCAACTCGGCGCAGCGATCCCCGATTAAGCGGTCGCCTTCACTCGATTCGGGTCAACTTTCACGCCGGGGCCCATCGTGGTCGCGAGCGTGACGCTGCGTAAGTACGTGCCCTTCGAGGCCGACGGCTTCGCGCGGACGATTGCGTCGAGCAGCGTGGTGAAGTTGTCGACGAGTTGCGCCTCGTCAAAGCTAGCCTTGCCGACGATCGTGTGAATGATGCCCGTCTTGTCGAGACGGAATTCCACCTTACCGGCCTTGATGTCGCGGATCGCAGCCGCGATGTTCGGGGTTACCGTACCGGCTTTCGGGTTGGGCATCTTCTGTGCGAGGATACGCCCGAGCTCTTTGCCGACCTGCGCCATCATATCGGGGGTGGCAACCGTCACGTCGAACTCAGTGAAACCGCCCTTCACGCGATCGATCAAGTCCTGATCGCCGACGATGTCGGCGCCCGCTTCTTGCGCGGCTTTCGCGTTGTCGCCCTTGGCGAAGGCGATCACACGCACCGTGCGACCGGTTCCGTGCGGTAAGAGCACCGTGCCGCGAACGCTTTGATCGCTCTTTTTCGGATCGACGCCTAGTCGCACGTGCGCCTCGACGGTCTCGTTAAACTTCGCGTTCGCGTTCTTCTTAACGAGTGCGATCGCTTCGGGTGTGGAGAAGAGCTTGCGGCGGTCAAAACCCTCGACGAGCGCCTTGAAGCGTTTTCCATGATGTTGTGGCATCTTACGCCTCCACGTCGACGCCCATCGAGCGCGCCGTTCCCGCGACGATCTTCTTCGCCGCCTCGATGTCGTTCGCGTTGATGTCGGGCATCTTCACTTTGGCGATCTCTTCGAGCTGCTTGTTCGTCAGCTTACCGACTTTGTTGCGATTCGGCTCTTTGCTGCCCGACTCGATATTGAGCGCCTGTTTGATCAGAAACGATGCCGGCGGCGTCTTCGTGATAAACGTAAACGTCCGGTCCTCAAAAACCGTAATCTCGACCGGAATGATCATGCCGGCCTGCGAGGCAGTACGCTCGTTGTACTGCTTGCAGAAATCCATGATGTTGAGCGAGTAGGGCCCGAGTGCCGGACCGATCGGCGGCGCGGGCGTTGCCTTGCCTGCCGGAATCTGCAGGCCGATCTTGCCTACAACTTTCTTAGCCATGTTGCCCTTTCGTAACCGCTAAGCGGTAACTGCCCCTCGTTACACCGCGCGATTGGGGTCGCGTCGCGCGGAATCGATACGTGCTGCGCTAAACTTTTTCTACTTGGAAGAACTCCAACTCGACCGGCGTTTCACGGCCAAAGATCGAGATGAGCGCGCGCAAGCGCTCCTTCTCCGGCGCGATTTCGTCAACGACGCCGGTGAAGTCGAAGAACGGCCCCGACGTCACTTTGACGCGGTCGCCCTTCTTGAAGTCGATCTTAAGCTTGGGCGCCTCGATGCCCATTTGCTTGAGAATCGTCTTGACTTCTTTGTCTTGCAGCGGTACGGGTTTTTCGCCCGGGCCCGGGCTGCCGACGAAGCCGGTGACGCCTTGCGTGTTACGCACGACGTACCACGACTGGTCGTCCATGATCATCTCGACGAGCACGTAGCCGGGAAAGACTTTCTTCGGCGTAATCTTGCGCTTGCCGTCTTTGAACTCGACCTCGTCCTCCATCGGCACGAGCACGCGGAAGATTTTATCTTGCATGCCCATGGAGTGGATGCGGCGCTCGAGATTGGCCTTGACCTTGTTTTCGTATCCCGAATAGGTGTGAACGACGAACCAGCTGCGGTTGTCTTTTGGCCTGGCCGTAACAGCTTCCGATTCGCTTTCGGCGGTTTCCGGCTCGACTGTGAGAGCCTCATCCGCGGCTCCCTCCTCGGCCAGCGATGCGTCGCTTACGCCCGCAACGTCAGTCACTCCCGCAACGTCGGCCATTTGGGTGTCGTCGATGAGCGCGTCTTCTCGCAGCGGCTCGGCGGGTCCAATTTCTTGGTGGTCGATGTCGTACATAAGGTTGACTATCCGGTTACTGGATGGATCACGCTAAATAGCCACCCGAAAAGCTGGTCGAGAACGAACGTGAAGAGGCCGATCCCGACAACCAGCGCGATGGTCAGAATCGTGGCCGAAATCCACTCGTCGCGGGTCGGCCAGGTGACGCGCCGAAGCTCCGCGATCACGCCGCGCACGAAATCGCCGCCCGCCATGGATTGAGCCGTTCTCTTTTGTTGTTCGTTCACCAAAGGTTCACTTCCGAAAGCTGGCAGGGCGGACAGGACTCGAACCTGCAACAACTGGTTTTGGAGACCAGGACTCTACCAATTGAGCTACCGCCCTCCACCTTGGTCCCCTATCTCGTCTCTCGATGGGGATTGTGCGAGCGGCAGAAGCGGCAGTATTTCTTCAGCTCCAGCCGTTCCGTCGTTTTTTGCTTGTTTTTCTGCGTGTTGTAGTTGCGGCGCTTACACACCGTGCAGGCCAAGACAACCATCACGCGAGTTTCTTTCTTTGCCATCAGTAGTCTACCACAACATGAATAAAACGGACCGCCGGTCCGTTCCAGATATCCATGCTAGCATACCGGGCTAGCCCTCCGCAACGGCCATCCTGGGTTGCCGGTCAGGCCCGACTACCCAACCGGCGAGCAGGCAGGCGGACTCGCGGCCCGAGAGGACGTAGAACCGCCTAGCTCTCGGATAGCGCTAAGGTACGCAGCTAGAGCAAAGGAAGTGGTTAGATGAGCCTCTCTAACTTCACCCGCCTGGGCGTCCTGCTCGCCGGCGGGCTCCTTCTCGCCCATTGCGCCTCTCCGCAATCTGTCGTGCCGTCGCTCGGGAACAGCAGCGGGGGCATCGCGCGGGCGCCGTCCACCCTGCGACCGAGCCACAGAGAATCATGGATGGCCAAGGGCATCAACCAGCGCGATCTTCTCTACGTCTCCAACGCCAACGGCACGGTGAACGTCTATACCTATTGGCAGCACAACCTCGTTGGAGTGCTTACGAATTTCACGCAGCCCCTCGGCGAATGCGCCGATCAGGCGAGCAACGTCTACATCGTCGACTACCAAAAGGCGAAAATCTCCGAGTACGCACACGGCGGCACGAAGCCGCTTAAGGTGCTCGACGATTCGCCGAACTCGCCGACCGACTGCGCCGTTTCTCCGCCGTCAGGCAACGTCGCGGTGGCAAATTCGGCGTACGACCGTTACACCAAAGGCAACATCGCCATATATCCGCGCGGCACGGGCACGCCCAAAATCTACTATGGAAACGCCTATAACGACCACTTCAACGGCGTCGCCTACGACGATCGCGGAGACCTGCTCACTACCAGCACCTTCAGTTATCTGAATTGGTATACGGAGTTCTACTATCTCCCGAGCCACGGCTCCCAGCTCATCCTCATGAATTTGCCGCCGCCACAGGGCAGCGGCTGGGACTTCGTCCAGGACGTCGGATGGGATGGCAAATATTGGCTCGTCCTCAGCTCTAACACGATCTATCGATACACGATTAACGTCAAGGCGAAAATGGTCGATAGCATCAAACTCTACGGGGGGAACTACGACATCAGCGCGATGGCATTGTATCGTAAAAGCTCGAAGTCGTTTGCGACGCAAGTTGCCGGGCCTAACGGTACCGCCAGCAAGGCTTCCGTCGAGTATTGGCACTACCCGTCCGGTGGGAGCCCGTACGCGACTATTACCAAGGGCCTCGATCAACCGGGCGGGATCGCGATCAGCCTGCGGACGCAGTGAGCGAATCGAGAATGCGATCAACGATCCGCGACTCTCTTTGCCTTGCGCTGCTGGCTGCTAGCCTTTGTGCTTGCAACTCGACGGCTTTGACGACCGCGTTCAACCATCCCGCACTCGATCCCGTGATGACATCCGTGTCGCGGACGCCTGTTTTCGCGCACCGCGATCATGGCAAATCCTGGACTTCATCAGAACTCGCCCGCATCAAGGTCCCGGTGCTCTTCGTCTCCGACGCCGGGACCGCCGACGTCTACATTTACAACCTCTCCACGCTCAAAGTGATGGGGACCATCACAGGCTTTTCACAACCGCAAGGCGAGTGCTCTGATAATAAGGGCAACGTCTGGGTCGCCGATTCGGACGCCCGCGTTATCTACGAGCTTTCCCATCGTGGCTTGCTTCAAAACGAGCTCGGCGATACAACGGGATACCCCGTTGCATGCGCGTGGGATCGCTCTACCGGAAACCTCGCCGTCATGAACCTCTTTAATATCGGGAGCGTTGGCGGCGACGTTCTCATCTATACGAAAGGGTCGCAGTATTCGAATTCGTACGTGAACCCCGCCCAGTACTATTATAATTTTGGAAGCTACGACGCTGCCGGGAACCTGTTCTTCGACGGACGCGACTCCCAGGGCAGCTTCATGCTGTCGGAGTTGCCGAAGGGTGCGCAAAGGGCCCTTACGGTCAAGCTGAGCGGCGGTACTATCTACTTTCCAGGCATGGTGCAGTGGAACTCGGCAAAGACCGACCTCATCGTTGGCGACCAGTCCTGCGGCGGCACCTACGTGAGCTGTCTCTACGCAGTCAACATTTCCGGGAACAGCGGCAAGATCATGGGGCAGGTGAACCTTCAGACTTATTCCGGTGGTCATGTGTGCGACTTAGTTCAAGGCGTGGAATATAACAGCCAAATCTTCGGATCGGATTACAATTTCTGCGGATACGCGAAGAGCGCGACGTACGTGTGGCCGTATCCAGGCGGCGGCGCACCGGCCCATTATAACGACACCACCGATTCGACTCCCATTGGAGCGGCGATTAGCCCATGATTCACCGAGCCTTCATTCTTGCTCTCGGCGCGACTCTTGGGGGCTGCGCCGGATTCTCCCCGTCAAACGGCGCGGCAGCGCCAAATCGCGTCAACGATGCCCGGCCTGACGCCAGCCTCGCAAAGCAAGATCTCCTCTACGTCGCCAACACCAACGGCGAAGTCACGATTTATCGGTATTGGCTTCACACGCTGGTCGGCGTGCTGACGAACTTCACGCAGCCGATGGGCGAGTGCGTCGACGCCAAAAGCAACGTGTACATCACCGACGACGCCGCAAAGCAAGTCCTCGAATTCGCTCACGGGGGCACGAAGCCGCTCAAGAAATTCAATGATGCGCCCGATTCGCCATACGCGTGCTCGGTCGATCAAAAAACCGGTGACCTTGCTGTCGCGAATAACGACGGCACCCAACAAGGCAACATCGCTATCTGGACAAACGGCACGGGCCAGCCAGCGCATTACAATGACTCTTTGCTCTTTAACTTTGCGGCCTTAGCCTACGATGCGAACGGTAATCTCGTCACCACGAGTGGAGGCTCGTACAACGTACCACCCTACTTCGCGTGGCTTCCCAAGGGTGGCACGCAGCTCATCAACATCACGATTCCGGGCCCCAATCCCAGCTGGCAATGGCGGTTTGCCTCCGGCATTCAGTGGGATGGCAAGTATTTCGTAATCGACGACAACTACCTCATTCGGATCGCTCTGATCCACGGACTAGCCTATTACGTTGGCGAGACGGACTTATACGGCGGAGGCTATCCGATCTGGATCTACGACAACAAGCCCGGCCAGCAAGGAACGCAGGCCGTCGGCGGTTACTACAGCAATAGCTACAGCCGCGTTGACTATTACCATTATCCTAGCGGCGGCAGTGCGTACTACGAACTCACGCACGGCGTCGACCGGCCGACGGGACTGACAGTAAGCCTCCGCACGCAATAGCTCGGCCGATCGTGTCATGCTGAGTGCAGAAGCATGGTGCGCCCGGCCAGAATCGAACTGGCAACCTTGGGCTTAGGAGGCCTTTCAAGCCCAAAATCGGGCAACAGTTCTGAGCACGATCGGCAACATGCCTTTGTAAACCTCCGCTTTGGCACTCCGCTCCAGCCGGTGGAGTCCGGCCGAGTTGGAGTACGGTAGCTACACGGTGGCTACACGAACGAGCTACCGACTGTCATTTGACGGGGACCGGCGACGCGGCATTGGCGCGAAACTCCCATCCGCAGACCTTGATGAGCAACGCCGCCGCCCTTACGCTCTCTCCGTCTTCGCCGTAGAGTGCTGCTCGCGTCACCCGCGAAAGAATCGCCTCCCGGTCCGCGTCCAGGCGCGCAAGGTCGCGTTCGAGGATCACTCGCACCCGCGGCGTCTCGAATACGCGGGTGATGTATTCGTTGTAGAGACGGACCTTATCCGGCGGCAGCCGGTTCATCGCCGGGAAGCCCAAGCGGATCAGAGCGCGGCCTTTATCACCCCACTCCGCGATGAGCGCACGAGCAGCCAACGGATCACGCAGCGCTTGCGGCAGCGCTTCCCATTCTGCGATTGTTCGACGCCCGCTAAGGCTAAGCAGATTCCGCAACTCCTGATTCTCCCGCCGAAGCTCCCGTCGAGTCATTGCTCCCATCATATCAGAGTTAACCTGTGCGGACCGCGACTTACTGAAGCGACGACCGGAGGCCGAACTCGCGGCGAGCGACAAGCAATCATTGCAGTTCCCGTTGAAGCAAGCTATGAGCCGCCGATTGCGGTGGCGGCGCGGAGATGCTCATAATACAAATGCCTGACAAGCTGATCGTTGCTGCTGCGCTGATTAGCCTCGCCATAGTCTTGGTGTTGCACCAAACGATCAATAAGGACGCAAGAGCGGGAAGAGGCTTGGGGGTCCCACTCTCCTTCTCTCTTTTTTTCTTTGGGCTACCGCTGCTCTGTTGTACGTCCTTGGGACTCATGGGTTTGCGCGGAGATTACGGCGAGTCCATCCGAAACGCGGTGCTGGCCGTTCTTGCCGGGATCGGCATCTTCGGCTTCGGCTATTGGTGCGGTGTCGACAAAGCGAAACGAGACGCCGAAAAGAGGCAAAAGGAGGAGCACGACCGGCTTTGGTACGAGCGGCACGTTCGCGAAGAAGGGAACGACAGTTCATCGCAGGCGCGTGACTCTCGATCGCCATAGACCCACCCCCAACACGCGCGCGCGTGCGAAGCCGCTGGTGCAGCAACGTACCACCCCCCGTGGCGCGTTCGTTATCTCTCGCGACTGCTTTTTCAGACACCCGGCCCGCAAAAATTTCGAACTGTTTTTTTGAAGCGGCAACCGTTCAGCGCAGATAGTCTAGCTGGGTGCGAGGCTGATCGCGGCGCTGTTCGGCCCGTCCGTCGAGGAATGTGGTATGAGCTTGGTGGGCTTGCCGCCCGATGGATATTTGTAAAATAAGATCTCCGCATGCGCCTGCCTCTTCTTATAGTAGACGACCGGCGCGATGAGCGTTTGGCCTTGGATCCAAGACTGATCAAGGAAGGTTACATGATTTAGTGATGTCGTGCCGACTTTGTCACCCTCCGATCCCATGATTGTGAACTGATAAATGGCCGGGGTAGTTTCGTCGCCGACGGTGATGTATTTTCCGTCCCACTGCACCTGATTCGGAAACCCGATACTCTGATTAAGCGTAATCGTCTTAAGCGCGGTTCCTCCTTTAGGAAGCTCCGCGAATACAAAGGCGCTGCTGCTGGTAATGCCGTCAACGAAAAGGTTGCCCTTATTATCGTAGCCGCAGTGATAGTATTGCTTAAAAGAGGGGTCCTGATAGGACTTTGGCGGCCCCTTCGCGTTCCGGTAGATTTCGACCGCCGCGTTGCTGTAGGCGTAGGCGGCAACAGCGAGATCGCCGCTGGCCGGGTCCACGGAACATCCTATGGCGCTACCATGGGGGCTTCTCAGCTTTTTCTTTGGGTACCGAGCGCCGTGCGCGTACTCAACTATATCCCCCAAGAAGTCCAAGACGAAGACATCGCCCGCTGAATCGGCGCACATCCCGTCTACGTCACCGAAACCCGAAAGCATGCCTTTCAGTTGGCCTTTAGGGTAGGAATAAACCGTGACAGAACCGACGTTGCCGGTGTAAAGCAAGTCTTGCGATACCGCGTCAGCAGCCATCCACGATCCGCCGCGCTCGGCGTGCGTAGCGATGGCCTGGCTTTGTGCCATCGGGTCCGGCGGGCCGATCGGCGGCTGCGATCCCCCGCAACCTGCCAGCAATGCTGCGATGCCGATGGTTAGAGCGTAGCGGCGAGAGCGGCGGTTCTCCTGTCTGATCTCCCCGAGCCTGATCGGACTTGTTCCTGAAGCGTGAAGCATGGCACGTGCCTCAGGGCGTCAACGCAAAGACGGTGCCGTGATTAGTCGCGCCGCCGCTTTCCGTTATGCCGTAAAGCGCCCCGTTCACGTGCACCAGGGTCGCCTGGGGGTGCGCGCCGTCGTCGCTCGCGCCAAAGCTGTGCAGTACTCGCTCCCCCGCGCCCGTCGTGCTGACGCTAAACACCGTGCCGTAAGTTCCGTGCAGATCTCCGCCTTCGGTTGTGCCGTAGAGTTTGCCGTTCACCTCGATTAAACTCGCCATGGGGACAGCACCATCGTTAGTCGTCGTCCCAAAACTGTAAAGAACGCGCTCCGCGCCGGTCGTGCTTAGGCTAAAGATCGTACCGCTAGCGTACTTCCCACCCTGAGTTGTCGTGCCATAGAGCGTACCGTTCACGTCGAGCAGGCCAGCGGCGGGGCAAATCCCATCGGTGCCTCTGCCAAAGCTGTGTAGCACACGTTCCTTGCCGGTCGGGCTGATGCTAAAAACGGTACCGTCACCAGGACACGGCGAACTACCACATTGCCTGCTTCGCCCGTATAAACCACCTTGATAGGTCGTGCCGTAGAGCGTGCCGTTTACATCGATCAAGTCCCCCGCCGGGTGCTGGCCATCCGTGCGGAAGGGTCGCGCGAAGCTGTGCAGCACGCGTTCGTTGCCGCTCGTGGTTATGCTAAAGGCCGTTCCGAGGTCAGACCTACCGCCCCAATCCGTTGTGCCGTAGAGGGTTCCGTTCACTTCGATCACTCTCGTTAAGGGCTGCATAGCCGAAGGGCCGTACTCTCCGAAACTATATACCACACGTTCCTTGCCGCTGGTAGTGATGCTGAAAACGGTGCCCGTGTTATACTTGTTGCCGTTTTCTGTCGTGCCATAGAGAGTACCGTTTACGTCCGTCAATGTGGCCGCAGGATAGTTGCCATCGCCAGCCGTTGCCCCAAAGTCGTGCAACACGCGCTCCTTGCCCGTAGCACTGATACTGAAAACGATGCCATCTTTTTCGGAGGGTCCGAGCGTCCCGCCCTCGGTCGTCGTGCCGTAAAGCGTGCCCTTTACGTCGATCAAACCCGCGACGGGATGTGAGCCGTCGCGACCGTGGAAGCTGTACAGAACGCGATATTGCGACGCGTTGGCTATATCCCGCGCTAAGGTAATGGCGCTCGGCACGTGATTCGATCCACCGGGAACGGCATTAAAGCTACGGCCGCAACCCGACAGCAATGCACCAGCCGTGCAGATGGTAACCGCGTAACGACCAAATTCCGAAATCCTCATATTCGACGCCCTCCCCAAAGCCCGAACGGATTGGCGGCTAAGAACCTTCTGCGCGACGGACCGACATCCCTAAGACAGGTAAGAACGTCAAGAGTACTGTTGGCGTTGTTAGCGGTCTTAGGACGGACGCAGGCCCCGCGTTGCTACCTGCCATCCCTCAACGCGTTGAAGCAGCCGCGCCGTGCACCCAACCCAACACGCGGCCGTGAGAGACGCTGCCGCTGCGGGTGCCAAAAAATGGGCGCGGCGGATTGTCGATCACCCGTGCTGCGTTGTAATATGACACTAGCCCCAAGCGAGGGGCCCTCGGAGGAATGGGATATGTCGAACGGCTTCGCATTGGCCGCAGCGGAAGGAGCTTCAAATGAATGCATTTGTTGACCCCGTCCTTGGCCCGCTCAGCCTCCTCGATATCGTCACAGCAGCATTGGCGCTTGCCCTTGTAGTCCTCATGCTGTCACCTCGGCGGCTAATCTATGCGCGCTGTCCCGGATGGTTGATCAACGCGATGCGCATTGGTGTGGGCGGCTTTGCTGCATCCGTAATCTACCAAAATACTGTGGAGCGTTTTTATCCAGACAGTCCCTTTACTTTGCCGATTGCTGTCTTCGGGCTTACTTTCGCTGTACTGTGGTGTGGCGGAATGATCACCGCGCGAATCATCCAGGGCCGGGCGGCCTAAAGATAGCCAAGAGCCGTCACTTTTCTCACGCTCACACTCACCCCCAACACGGGCGCGCGTAATGCGCTGCGGCAATCCGCCACCTCTTGTCGTGTGGAACGACCCTCGCGCGACTCTCACGCGGCACACACCCGCCCCCAACACGCGCGCGCGTTCGAAGACGCTGGCGCTGCAACGTACCACCCCCCGTGGCGCGTTCGTTATCTCCCGCGACTGGGTATCGTCGCTCGTGGATGCCATCGGAAGAAGCAAATTTTGGAAATCAACCGCGATCTTTATCATGTGGGACGACTGGGGCGGATGGTTCGACCCCGTGCCGCCGGTTTACGAGGATTACGACGGCCTAGGTTTCCGCGTGCCGTTGCTGATTGTTTCCCCATATGCGAAGCGTCACTACGTAACGCATGTGCAGTATGAAACGTCGAGTGTGCCGCGTTATATCGAAGATAACTTCGGGCTGCCACACGGTAAGCGATATGCGCGCGAATGATCCGGCGACGGACGCGTTCGACTACAGTCAGGCCCCGCGCGCGTTTGAAGAAATTGGCGGTGCAAAGCCAATCTCGTATTGGATCGAGCTAGAGCGCACGTTTTCGACGCGCCGCAGGGCGCCCGATATCGCCGGTGGCGATTAAAGTGCGCTGGCCGGAAAGCACATAAAAAGAAGCCTGCCAGTAAAAGCAAGGCTTCTTCAAATGCGTTGGCCGATAGCGCCACCTACCTGGTGATGATGCCTACGGCCCCTTGGAAGCAGCTACTGCTGGAGTTACAGGCTTCGATAAGTTGTTGATACTTAACAGCGCCGTGACTCGGTTTGATCGCCTTTTTCTCACGAATCTTATCCTCGACCGGGTTGCCCGGGTTCGGACTAATCGTTCCCACGGGATTCTTGAGCGGCTTGCCTTTTAAATTTTCGATCTGCTGCGACCAGGTCCAAATTCCGGGAGCCGGGCAAACGCTGCCGTTGTAGACGCATATACTCATCTTACCAGGTTTTTTCTTCGAGACCGTAACGCACATAAGAAACTGCGAGGGGCACGACACGTCGGGCGCGTTACCGCCGCCCGTTAGATGGAGTGCGGAATACGCGGCTCGAGCAAGGCTTTGCGCGCCGCCGGGTACCGTCGGGGCGCCGCCGGACGAACACGCTACAAGCCCAACGCCCGCAGCGAGCATCGTCGCAACGAGAAGACTAACACGCATGATTGAACTCCTTCGTGGTCAAAGGGTGTTTCTTTGGTACGCTCATTCTAAGACCCCGTCGTGCAGGATGCGTGCGAATGAGAGAAATACTGCGCCACGAAGAGGGTCTGATAGGCTCAATCCGCGGTCGTTGCGGTCCGGTTGGAGGTGCGGCTGGAGAACGCAACCCCGCTCGACGAAGAGTCCGGCAGCAGACTGAATGTCGAGTGGTTGCAACAGGTATTCGTGCTCGCCTCGCACGTGGAGAGCTTCGCGGCTCGTCGCCAGGACGACCGCCCCCGAGCAGTATTCCAAGAACTCGCAAATAACAGCAAATGCGCCGGCTTGCGTCGTAAAAAGGGGATGATCGTAGAAGGCCGAGATGCTAACGCGCTCTGGGCTCGCCTTCAAACGCCCAAAGAACGGAAAGGTGCGAACCATCACGGTCGGTGCGGAGCTCGCAGCAATCCTGCACACGCATAAGGCAACGCAGGCAGAAGAGCAGCTACTCCTCGGGGTGGCTTACCAGAAGGGCGATCTGGTGTTTGCGCCTGGGCGGTGGACCCCTTAACGCCGTGGAACTTCGGGGCGGCCTTTAAAGGCCTCGTCGAACGCGCAGGTGTCACACCCATCACGCTGCTCGGTCAGGAGCCACCTTGGGCACAGCTGCATCAGCATCACGGTCGATCGGTACCTCACCGTCTGTCAGGAGCGAGACGCCGCTGCGACCGCGGCCTTCGAGCGGCTCGTGGCGTAGTTATAATGAAAGCCGATGTGACAAAAATGTGACAAAACGGCTGTTCCGCACCCGGTCTTGCGCCGGAAGCCCTTGCAAAAATCAGGACGATTTAAATAGCCCCAGCGGGATTCGAATCCGCCCGTGCGTGGTCGAGGACGGTCGCGAACGGACAAAAGGCCGCGTAAGATATGGGGTTTCGCCCCGGTGCCTGTCGTCGATGGGCGAGAATGGTTGCCATCGACGGCAACGGTTTGGCAACCGCGGAGGCACGCGAGCGAATACGAGGCGCGTGAGCCGTTCTCACCGGCTTCGCGATGTTCTCATACTCATCGAGTGAGCGCGGTAAAGCTGAGCGGGCACGCAACGCCGAGGAATCGGTATTACCAACGGGCGCGCTCTATGGTCTCGGGAGCCTAGCCACAAGCGCGTCGCTGACCGAGTATGCCCAGGTGCCTCACCGCTGGGGGGGACAGATAGCGCACGAGTTCGTCCGACCGGGTGAGTCCGATCAGCCTCACTTCGACCGCTAGTCCAAGGCTCTTGGGGTCATTTACCGCTACGTGCACTTCGTCGGCCGTTAGTTGCGTCAGGAGGCTGTTGAGAAGCGCGACACGATCGGGTAACCGTAGCTCCGCAAATGCGAGTCTGGCCGGGGAACAGTCACATTCCATCGAGTCTTAGCCTTTCTCTTCCTGCCATCGCATCCGCTCGGGGTCAAGAACGGTTCTTCGCCCATATGGCAACGCTGCCTCAGTTACTCATAATCGGTGACATCCTCCCCTCTCTCGCGCCTCTGCGCGCGCGCGTAGCAGCAACCCGTTCACCCCTTTGGAGTGCGCGGTCGGCAGCGACTGGCGTTTGACGGCTCCGGTAACCTTCTTGTTGCAAACTGCCGATATTGTCACTCCGGAGTCTACAGTACGGTCACGGTCTACGCCCCAGGCAGCAAGAAAGTGCTGCGAACGATCTCCCAGGGCTTGAGCGAGGTTGATTGCGCTGGCGTTTGACAGTTTCGGCGATCTCTATGTCGCAAACTACGGCTGTTTGGCTACCTAATTGCAGCCCTCAGATACCGTCCACCGTGACGGTCTATCCCCCGGGCCAGAAGGAACCGATACGAACGATCTCGTGGGTGTCGCGAAGCCCGTGTAGCGTGATCGGCGTGACCTTGGGATGAGTGACCGCGCTCTTAATCGTCGCGTTTACAATTCGTCCCATACAGGTCTCGCTTTCCCGCGGGAGGGTTCAAGCGATAGAGCCTCAGCATTGTCATCCCTCCCGCCCGGGTCACGTACGCTCCCGACGACCCATCGGCCGCCATGATCGACAAGACGTGTACCGTTTCGTGGTGCGCGATCGAGCTGCCGCGCAGTACACCTTGGTACCAACTTGCGATTCGGTCCGGCGAATCGGCCGCTGAAGCGGACCATAGATACAGGCTGACCCGCATATGGAAGTTTCCGGGGCACGTCAGGCTCGCCGTCGTCGGCTGATGGTCAGTGACGCCGGGATAAACGGGCACTCCCGTGTATCCATCGTTTGCCGAGGCCGGTGCGAGCAATGCAAAACACGCGACGAACCACAGTAAGACGGTGAGGGCGATACGTTTCATGTTGTGAAGGTCCTTTGAGAAGAGCCAGGTGTGTTATTCGATCCAATCAACTCGAAGTTGACTGACCGGGCATTGATATTGTACGGACGGGTTTGCCGGTGACTGTAACTTGCGTGTACGATTTCGGGATGTTGGATTTGTACCAAAGATTGGCACCGAGCCGTTCGCACTAACAAGAATCTGCCTGTCCATTCACTATTCGGTTTAGGCAGATCGTCGTCTTCGGTCGGTTGCCGGCCGGCTGATTTCCGTACCCGATCTTGTCGATTTCTATCCTGACGCCGTTTGTATCGGCCAGGATTGAGTTATCAGGACTTCCGGGGGTCGCCCAAATGCCCGACACATGAGCCCTGTACCAGCTGAGAACTTTCCCCGTTTCGTCGGCTGAGCTTATCTTATAGAAGTCGTCTCTGATCAATGTCTGGTCGATGATATTTGGGTAGTCAGGCACGGCCGCTGCGGCCCAATCGGGATAGGGTGCCTCCCTATTCGGGGTGCCAACGGACACCGCCGGTGACGCCGTGGCGATCGTCGATTGCGACGCACTTTGTTGCGACGTTTGTGCGGAGTTGCTGGTTTTGCCGCCGCAGCCGGCCAACGCAACGGCGATCGCTAGGGTGAGAAGGGTTGGGTGACGCATGGCGCCTCCTAGGCCCGCATGCTGCGCGCACGGACTGCCGTTACACTCTGATGCGTGGCCTCTCGACGTGAAGAAAGAGTTTTCTTGGTGCGAATGTGGCTGGAGAGCAGCGCTCCGGCGCGTGATGCTTGGCGCGGTTCGATCCACGACATCGTGAGCGGCCGGAGGTTCTACGTAACCGGTCCTGGTGAGATCGCCGATTTCATTGCCGTACGCCTCACCGAGCACGACGGAGCGAACGAAGGGTCCTGACCTCGCTGGACTGTTCTTCATGCCCACCATAGTAAGCCGGAGCCGTGCGCCGATCGTGCGCGGTAGACTAACAGGCGCAACGGAGGCGCCGACAGATGCAGCAAAATCCTTCACCCCAGAAACCCCGCCACACCGGACGGTGGATTGTCGCGATCGTCGCCGTGCTCGAAATCGCGGTCGTCGTCGGAATTTTCTTTTGGGTACGCAACGGGTTGTGCGCCGCGGGAATGTCGCCAGCGCTAGGACGCGCGTTCGGGAGCGGCGTTACGAGCGCCGAGCCTTCCCCGGGCTCTGATGCGGGGACGGTTTCACCGCAACCGCAGGCTTCGGGAAATCAGCCAGAGGGCAGTGCTTCTGGCGCCGCTTCTGCGCAGGGAGCCGGTGCTTCGGGGGATCTCAATGAGGTTCCGGATCCGAACTGCGTCGGAAAAGCCGCGGCCGGGCTTCTGAACTCGGACGAAGCAACGGCAGCTCCGTCGTGTGCGCCGATGAGCCCGCCGCCCGAACTGAAGCAGGCTGCAAAACAAGTTCAGAGCATCGGTACGCCGACGCCATAGGTCTCAGGCCGCAAGGGGGGCTGAGCCAGGATCCTGGAAACCGCGCCGTAATGGATGGCCAGCTTGACATTCGGCTGTTCGGGCACGCAAACGTAAGTTTTGCCGGCGTTCCGCTGAAGTTCGCCAAACGCTCCACTACGCTCGCAATGCTGGCCTGCATTTTGCTCAAGCGCGGCCAGCCGATCTCGCGGGAGTCGCTGGCGTACTTGCTTTTTCCGGAAGTCGACGAAGCCGCCGCGCTGGCGGAACTTCGACGCTATCTTTACCTTGCGAATAAGGCCTTGCCGCCCCGTCCGGCCGACCCGTGGCTCATTGTCGATGCCGAAACGGTTCGCTGGAACGCCGCCGCAACGGCGTTCGTCGACGTCGTGGAGTTCGATCGTTTGAGCGCTACCGCCGACACGCAAGCGCAAGCGATCGAACTCTACGCCGGCGACCTGCTGGAAGACGTATACGACGACTGGGTGCTCGCAGAACGCGAGCGCTTTCGGTCGCGATATCTTGCAGTGCTGAGTGAGTTGCTGGACCGCCATCGAGCAAATCGAGAATTCGACGCCGCAATTGCGTGTGCGAAACGCATTTTGGCTGCAGATCCGTGGCGTGAGGATACGCTGCGCACTCTGGTCGCGCTTCGTTACGAGTCGGGCGACACCGCCGGAGCGCTGGCAGAATACGACCATTTTGCCAAGCGGTTGCGCGACGAACTCGCTATCGCGCCAATGCCGGAAACCTTGGCGGTGCGGCAGTCCATTTTGCGTAACGAAGCGGTGCCCGGATCATTGCCGGTCATCTCTGCGCCAAGCGATGGTCACGAGCGTCCCGCCGGTTTTGTCTTGCCCTTTGTCGGGCGCCGTCGCGAACTTGCGAAATTGCGTACGGCCTGGACGCGCGCGGCTCGGGGCGCGGGCGCCTTCGTCTTGTTGAGTGGTGAAGCCGGCATCGGAAAGAGCCGTTTGTCGTCGGAACTGGCGCGGATCGTGCAATCCGAAGGCGGCCGGATATTCGCCGGCACGACGGCCACTCCCGAGTCGACTCCGTATCAAGCGATCATCGAAGCCCTGCGTTCCGGCTTACCGCTTTTGCTCGCCCGTCCGCCGGCAGCCGCCCGGCGTTCCGTCCTCGCGCGCATGTTACCGGAGCTGCGCGATCCAGTTGTGCCCGAAATCAAAGTCGTCGAGCAGTCGGCCGAACGGGAAATGTCGCGGACGCACGATGCGCTCGCACATGCGGTGCGCAGTCTGGCCTCGCCGCGGCCGCTCTTGCTCGTTCTCGAAGACTTGCATTGGGCCGGGTCCGCCAGCGTCGAGGCGCTCGGAGCGATCGCGAAGGAGTTGATCCATGCACCGATTCTCATTCTCGGAACCTGCCGCGACGAAGAAACGCCGCTCGATCATCCGTTGCGCGCATTGCAGCGATCCTTGCAAATCTTCAATAACGTCGAGGAAATTCAGCTCGATGGTCTCGACGAGCAGGACGTCGAGGAACTGATCGGCCACATCGATGCCTTGCGCGGTGGCGGAAAACACCTAGCGCACGCCCTTTACGTGCAGAGTGAAGGCAACGCGCTGTTCCTCAACGAGTCGATCAGCGTTAAGCTCGAGAAAGGCGAAGCGCTGGCCGACGCACTGACTAAATCGGTGGCGAGCGTCATCGGCGCGCGACTGGCTCGCCTCGGCGACGAGGCCAATACCGTTGCGGAAATCGGGGCCGTAGCGGGCGCGGGATTCGCGATACCGCTGATACGCGAAGTCTCTAACTTACCTGCGGCGTCGGTTGCGCGCGGCGTTGACGAACTGCTCGACCGGCGTATTTTGCGCGAGGCTGGATCGCGCGCTCGGCACGACTACGTGTTCAGCCATCATCTGATCGCCGACGCGATGTACGATAAGGTCGAGCCTGGTTTGCGGGCCCAAAGGCACGTTCGCATCGCGCGCTACCTGGAAACCGTCTATCGCGAAACCGAAGGCACGTCGGCGCGCGAGATTGCGCGCCACTACGAGCGCTCCGGGGACGGCGAGCAATCGGCGAGCTGGTACCTCACGGCGGCGCAGCTGGCGGCCACCGTTCACGCATACGGCGATGCGATTGATCTCGCCGGTAGAGCGCTGGAAAATGCGACTTCGGACGCGTTGCGTGCGGCTTCACTCGACGTGCGCGAACGGGCCCGAGGCCGCCGCGGCGACCGAAACGGACAGCGCGAGGATATCGATGCATTGGAGCGGCTCGCCGATGGGCGACCGCAAGAGCGATTCGATGTTCTCAAACGACGGGTGCAGCTGGCGCGAAGTCTCGGCGAATCCGATGCGGAGGGGCGATTCATCGAAGAGATGGAGCGTCTTGCCGAATCCTTGGGGGAAGTCGCACGCGCACAAACGCTGGCAGAGTCGGCAACCCACGCGGGGCTATGCAGCCGCCCTTCCGAGGGACTCGAGCCGGCCCGAATGGCGCTCGCCGTCTACGAGCACTTGGAAGACGTCCGCGGGCAGCTCGAATGCTTGTATTTGCTGGTAGACTTCACGTCGAACGTCGGCGACATCAGTGCGTCGCGCGCGTACCTCGCGATGATGCGAGAACGCGCATCGAGTCTCGCGGATCGATCGGTCGAGGCGCGAGCGCTTTCAGTGGCCGCGACGGCCGCGCTATTGCGCCAAGAGTACCGCGAATGCTTCGACTTGTCCAAGCGCGCCCTGGAACTTCATGTGGCGACCAACGACCGTGAAAGTGAGGCAGCGTCGCGCGGCCGCTTAGCGGTAACGGCGGCGTGGCTCGGCGATTACGAGACCGGCTTGCGCGAGTTCGAGCTCGCCTTGAATACGTACGAATCGATCGGCCACAAGCGCGGTCTTGCGATCACGCATACGAATCGCGCGCTCCTGCTCATGCGCCTGGGGCTACTTCGCGAAGCCCTTCGGTCGATCGAGCGATCGAACGCGTATTTCGAAACGGTTCAAGAGAAGCGCACCATCGTGGCCAATCAGGTGAACGAGAGCTTTGTAAACTTGCAGCTCGGCGACGCACGAGCGGCAAAGGCATTGGCATCGTCGGCGCTCGTTGCCGCAAGAGAGATCGCGTTCCCCGTATTTGAAGCGGCCGCGCTGGCGAATCTCGGAAATGCCGAACGTGCTCTCGGCGAGCTCGAGGCAGCGATGGAGCACATGCGCGAGGGCATCGGCATTCGGCGGCCGATTCAAGACGTACGCGACTTCGCCGACGATCTCGCGGATTTGACGCTCGCGTACGTCAGCGCCGGCCGGCGCGACGACGCGTTGGCGACCGCGCGCGAGCTGCACGCCATCGGCAGATTCCGGTTTGAGGGATCGCTGTGGCCTCACTACGTCTGGTGGGCTATCGCGCAAGGCTTCGAGGCGGGAGGAGTGGCGGAGGAGGCGCGGTCAGCAGTGGAGCGAGCTCGCGCCGAACTCCACGAGTTTGCGGCCGGTATTGCCGATAAAGAAACGCGGCGTGTTTTTTTGTCGCTGCCGATCAACCAGCGTATCGCCGCGGCAACGTAGCGATCTGCCGGCACGCCGTGCGCACGGTCGCGCGCTAGGATGCAGCCATGGAAAGGTCGTCCTCGCACGGGCCGGATCGCGCAATGGCCGGCATGCTGGCGGCCGTCCTGCTCGTCACCGCCAACGGCTGCCATGGTCAGAGTCCGTCAGCCGAAAGGTCGACGGCGGCAACCGTGACGCCGGCCTCGGGTGCAGCGGGTGGAAGCATCGGGGCATTGGCACTTCCGACATTGCCGCCGACGGGTGCTCCAAACACCAATCCTACGATGGATCCGGAGCTGGCGGCCGCCTTTTCGCCGGAAGCTGAAGCCGGCGGCACGATCGGCAAACCGGTCGACCCGCACACCTTGACGCCGACTGAATTGCAGTTCGGGCGGCCGCCGAAGCGCGACCCAAGCGTGACGTACCAGCCGGACGTGCTCATCATGGAACACGGTGATACAGCCCTGCGCTCGATGGAGTCCAATGGCATCATCTGGCACTTCGATGCGACGGCTCCGCAAGTCGACCAGATCGCGCAAGGCAAGATCATTTTCGCGACGGAGCGATGCGTTGGGCGAGTGGGGGCCATCAAGCGAAACGGCGACGACTCGCGGTTGTGCTCGAACCGGTGCAGCTCACCGACATCATCCAGCAAGGACATTTCGTCTACAACCAGCCGCTCGACCTGAACTCCGTCGTCGCGGCGCCCGTTCCCGACATTCCCGTGCAGTTCAAGCAAGACGTTCTCCCCTCGACGTCGCCGGGAGCGTCCCCGAGCACGGCTCCGAGCGCGACCACCGGCTACGTCACGCGACATCTTCGCCTCGCTTCGGTAACGTATGCCGTCGTAACAGCGGCGGGCAGATGGAAGCCCTTTCGCATGACCACGTACGACGCGCACGGTCACATCGGGCAACGCTTCTTGCAGCCGACCGTCGAGCGCGTCGCGCAGGCCGGACCGGTCGGCGGTACGATGCCGACCGGAATTCCCGCTCCGCCGCCCGGCATCGGCGAACCCGCGATGCGTCAGGTGAACGTCACTGGGATGTCCGCCTCTCCGTGTCTGACGAGTTGCGGCGGCCTCGGGATCGAACTGAAATACAGCGATCGCGGCTTGGACATCGACGCATACTCCGTGTTCTATCTGAGCAAACCCAACATTAATTTTAACGTCGATATCGATCTGTCGGGAATCAAGCTGGCGGGAATTTGGATCAACGGCGTGGGTGGTTTTAAAACCGCGTTCGTGGCCGCATCACACCAAGGGTTCCGGGGGAACATTCACGTGACGCAGCCCATTCCCGTCGACGCTACGCTGCCGGTGAACTTCATCGCGCCGATCGGCGTGCATTTGAATGCCGATCTCAAGCTCGACAGCGGTTTTAGCGCCAAAGATGGACTGTTGACGAGTTCCATCGACTTTCAAGTCTGTTGCCAAATCGCCGTCAGCTACCGGCGCGGATCGCGATGGCATTCGTGGTTCCCGCAGATCGACGTCAAGACGCCACAAGCAAACGTGAGCGGAGTCTCGGTGGGGATCAATTCGCTGGTCTTCGGTATGAGCCAACAGCTTCTCGTCGGGCTCGGCTTTGCCGGATTTGCGACCGGGCCATATGTCGGTCTCACCGAAGGGATGACCGCACTAAAGCAGTCGTCAACGACCTGGGTGGACTGCCGGCAGGCCACGCTCGACATGCAGCTCGATGCGGGCGTAGGTTACACGATGCCGGCGATCGTGACATCCATCATCAACGTGTTTCTCACGCTGGCAAACGCCGCGCCGATCTCGAATCACGGGTCGCTGGTGAAGATGCCATCGGCCACTATGCTTCAGTACAAAGGATCGCTACCGAAAGACTGCGCGGGCAAGGGCTAGCATTACTTACCTGGTCATTAAAGAAACAATCGTTTTAACGTTGTTAGACTGCTTGAGCGTGTTCTCTTTAATGCTAATTTGAACGCCGTGCACGGCATTGATCCAATCGTTCGATCCATCGGAGTTGTCGAGACGCCAATTGCCGGGTACGCGAGCCTTGTACCAGGCGAAGACGGTTTTCGCATCGTCTGACGTTTGGATCTGATAATAGCCACCGTTGACCAACACCTGCACGACGATGCCGCTGCCGTAATCGGGCACCGCCGCCGACGCCCATTCCGGATACGGGCTAGAGTTGTTGCCGGATTCCGTCATAGCGGTGGACGACGGACCGTTTGTGGCGTCTGAACTCGCCGACGACGACTTCGACGGGCTGGTGCAGCCCGCCGCCACGCCGGCGGCGAGGAGGAACACGCAGAGCCTCAGTGCGTTTCTTGTTGTCATGGTTCAACTCTATTCGCCAGGCGTGCCGGCGCCGTACGGCTAACTTCAGGCGGTACGCACCGCGTACGACGAGGTGCTACCCTGCCAAGGTGTTTAGTCGATCGGCTATGGCTACGCTCGCGTTGCTCGCGGCGGGGTGCTCGAATGGTGCGTCGCACGGCCCGTCGGCAACCCCGCAAGCAATTGCTACGGCGGAAGCGACCGCTACGGTGGAAGCGAGCAGCACGGCTTCGCCCGCTCCAACGCACAGTCCCGATTTGTTGACCTTCGAGCGCGGCACGTTTGTACGGAAGTGGAGCGTCGGCGCGTCTGGATCCCCTGCGCAGGCGCTCACAATCGGCCAGGCCTACGACGTCGATCCCGCATTTCGCGGTGTCCCGGAGCTGGTTTTCGAACTGCCGGCGATCGCGCGCGTCAGTCAGATTACGGCCACCGCGAGTTTGCCAAGTGGCGCTAGCGTGCAATTGCACGTCGCCGCCGCGACGACCGACGATCGCTCGTACGCCGACGTCGGGACCATCGCGTTGAATACGGCTTCCGGGACCTCGGCAACGGGTTCGCTGCAAGGTCCGCTTTCGGCGCGCTGGTTGCGCGTACGCTTCGATCGACCATCAGGAGCGCAGGTTCGGATTCAGTCGCTCGCGGCGAGCGGCGACGTCGACGCGCCTGCCTTAAAATTTTCGGGTCGTTGGTCGCCGACGGATACGATCATGGCTTCCGACTCGACATTCGGCGGCGTAAAAGGCACGGTTCCCGATGGTGCGGCCACGACCGGCAACGATCAGCTTGCGACGGTGGAACGCTACGGCCGGCTGATCGCAGCAACCTGTACGTACTTGCGTGACGTTTGGCGCGGACCGATCGAAGGCGGGTCGGCACATCTCGACAACGGCGGCACGCTGACGGTTATCGCCGGAGGTTCGCTGTTGGTCGGAACCGTGGAATACGGCTCCCCGATTCTCGCAAGGCGCATCGCCCACGCTCCGGCGTGCGACCCGCCCGGCGGCGGTCGTGGAACGGAAATAGCCTTCATCTCGCGCTACCCCGAGCACGTTTTGGAACTCACGACGCCTAATATCGTGCCCGGTCATCGCTACGAAACTCGCCTCTTGCCGTTGCTGTCTTCCGACGATTTGCATGCTGCTGCGACAGCGGTGCTTGCGATGAGCTGTGCGCCCGACAAAGACGCCGATGCGGCGCAGCGCCAAGCGCTGCTGGATTTCGTGGCTCGCGGCCACGTGCTGCTCGTGCGCGACGCCGATTATTGCAGCAAGTCAGAATACGGCTTCATACCATATCCGTTTACCACCAGCGCGACCGGCGCTCAGGGAGCGCGGGGAAGCGTTCTCACGATTGCGGATTCGTCGATTCTGGGGAGCAGCGACGCTTCGGACCGGCAGCATTACGTCGACACGGCGGCCTATTTAAAAAACTATTTGCAGCAGCTTGGCGACGCCGACATCATGCAAACGAGCGACCCGCATTGGTGCGGACTCGTGTTTGCGAAGAACCTCGTCGGGACGAGCGGATGGGTGCGGGCCTACGCTCGGTACGGGAAAGGCATCATCGTCTACGACGGATTCGATGCTGACGACCTACGCAGCCAGATACCGCAGGCGATCGAGTTTGCGCGCCTTGCATACGACCTGTCCCCAAGCGCCGACCTTCCCTGCAGCGCCCATGTCGCGTCGCAGTTGATTCTGCTGGCGTCGGCGCATCGGACGCTGTCATTTGGCGGGGCGCAAGACTTGCGCTTTTCGTTTCGGGTCGATCGAGAAGGCAATCAGGCGCCGGGGCCGATCACCATGACGCTTGACGGTGAGCCTGCCCCCGGCTGGCATGCGAGCGTGGATCGACGCGCGTTCACGCTGGGGGCGTCGGAACAGCGAGTGAACGTTTCGATTCACGTTCCGGCAAACGCAAGTCCGACGCGTCACTTGTATACGCTCACTGCAGCCGGCAACGGCGGCCAGAGCGCTCAAGCGTCGATCGAACTCGATGTGACGGAGCCGCTGGTCAAAGAGCTGGTAAAAGGCGGTCGGGCGCGTATTTACGGCATTCACTTCGACGTCGCTAGTGCACGCATTCAGTCGCGCTCGGAGTCAGTCGAGCGAGAGATCGGCGTGGTGTTGCGCTCGCATCCGGCGTGGCGCATGCGCGTCGAGGGCTACACCGATTCGGATGGGGGCGCCGCGTACAACCTGGCACTGAGCCAACGGCGCGCGCAAGCGGTCGTCAACGATTTGGTCGTCCACTATGACATCAAGCGCAGCCGGCTGAAGGCCGCAGGATACGGCTTGATGCACCCGGTCGCATCGAACGGCACCGATGCCGGCAAAGCGCTCAATCGCCGCGTCGAGCTCGTTCGATGGTAGCGGCGGCTGTAGATTGCCCTTCGATTTCGATTTCCATGCGCCGCACTGGCACGGCGAAACGGTAGTCAGCAATGGCATGCGTACCGACACGCTGCTGGGCCCGATGGGTATGTTGATAGCCGACATGATTCCCGACAATCCCGGCACGTGGCTCTACCACTGCCACCTCAACATTCACCTTCGGGCCGGCATGGAACTCGCGCGCGTCACGCACCCACCCCCAACACGCGCGCGTGCGAAGCCGCTGGTGCAGCAACGTACCCCCCGTGGCGCGTTCGTTATCTCCCGCGACTGCTTTTTCGCACACCGGGCCGCGAAAATTTTGGCGGTCGCGCGATGACCTGCACGGGGAAGCGCCCCTAATCGCGATTGGCTCGTTTCACCCGGGTTTCTAAGTGGGGGCTTGGTCCGCTCCGAAGCTCCGGTAGCTCCACCCGTAGCTCTATGGAGCGTGCGGCCCGCGATCTGCGACAAGCAGAAAATCCTTAAGGTGTAAGGGTTTTTGTTTTGCGCCCGGCCAGAATCGAACTGGCAACCTTGGGCTTAGGAGTCCCCTGCTCTATCCAGTTTGAGCTACGGGCGCGCACGTGATTCGTCTTTATTTCAAGGGTCTTTTCGGGCTTGATCGGATTCTCGATTTCCTTAATGTTCGCCAACCGTTGCATTTCCGTTGCACCGAGGACGGCTGGCTTTCATGCCGACAGGCTCTCACCTCCCATCACTTTGGCTTCCGCTAGGCTGAGCGCTTCCGCGATTGCGTTCACCGCGCGCTCTTGGGCCGGCCACGACATGGCCGTACACGTTAAGCGTGGTCGACGGTGACGCATGGCCGAGCAGCGCCGCGACGGTTCGGACATCCGCTCCGTTTTGGAGCGCCGTCGTAGCGGCACAGTGCCGGAGTGAGTGCAGCGAGACGCCCCGCGACTTCACCCCGACGGCCTTGGCCGCCTTCGCGAAGCTCATGCTTACCATGTCGAGATCGAGCACGCCGCCGAGCTCATCGGCGAACACGAGGCCCTGATCATCGTAGGCGCCGCGGCTGATTCGCTTCTCCCAGGCCTGGGCACTGCGATGGGCGCGCAAGGCCGCGACCGCTCGCGAGTTTAGCGGCACCGTACGCTCGCGGCCGCTCTTCGTGGACTTTACGAACGTGCCGCCGCTTCACCGATCGCCTGACGTACGGTCGCACTGCCGGCGTCGAGATCGACGCTTAGCGCATTGTGGATCGCGTTTGCGCCGCATTGCATAGTTTTGCGGACGGGACTTAAATTGTAACGGTCAAAGCCGAAGTCCTAAAGTGCTATGCCGAACGCGATCGGAGGCCCCGCGAAAACTAGGCGCTGTGCCCGGCGCAGCGAGGTCGCGGAGGGGCGTTGAGGCTGCTGGCAATGGCGGTCTCCATGCAGAGCGATAAATCAGACCTCAGAGGGTTGAACTAGCGACAAGGGAAACCGCCGACCGTCACCCCGGGAGCGTTTTCGTGGACATTAGTCTGATCTACGGCGTGCTTACCGCCGCCACTGCGATTTCCTCGGGATTCGCGGGAGCATACGCCGCGCGGTTGAGCAAAAAAACAAGCGAAAGCGGCGTTGCCAGCCACGATATTGCCGTGATGCCGCGTAGCGCAGAGATCAACCGAATGCAGCAGGGCGTTGCTGACGCAATATCTGAGCGGTACGCGGGAGCCCAAAACGCATCGGCGTGGCTTGCAACTTCGACTGCACTTTTCGGCGTCGCGAGCACGCGGCCGATTCGGGACGTGATCGGTGCGGGTTTTTTGCTAATCGGAGCTAGCCTCGTGGCAGTTGCAGTACAAGCAATCCTAAAGGCTACAGAAGCTACGGCGTTGCCAACTGCACGCTCCTGCTTTGAGGGGTGGTACCTTCCGTGGATTCGTGCGCGTAGGTTAGAGGGTTCAATACCGACGGACGAAGAGGTTGCGTTTGCATTCGCCGCGGAGCACACAACGAGCGCCGCAACGCTGCAGCGCTTCCAGGTCTGGCCGTTTCATTTCGCATATTTAAGCGAAGCGATACATCTTTCGCGGCAGGAGCATATTCGCGGTCGCTAGGCTTACATCGCACTGCCATCCCCTTTTAAGACGAGGCCACCCAGCTCGGCAGTGCCACGTTGTTCAAGTTTCAAAGCCACGGTGCGCAGTGCAATGGTGCAACGTGATCGGCGTCGCTATGCTGCCGTGCTGCGTAGCTGCAATGCAAAAAAAGTTGCAATGCAACAACGGCCTAGCGATCGCGAAGCTGCGGGGGCGGCGGGTACATCCATCGCTAAGGAGTTATCGCGAAGACCGTCCCGCACCCCGGCGGGTTGCCGCCTCTGCACCCCGAACCGCCATACGCCGTCGTGCCATAGAGTGTGCCTTTCACGCCAATCAAGCCAGCTTCGGGATATGCTCCCTGCGTGCCGCTGAAACTGTGGAGCACGCTCTCCGCCCCAGAGGTGGTTATGCTGAAGACCGTTCCGTAGGAATACGATCCGCCACTATGCGTCGTGCCGTAAAGCTTACCGTTCAGGTTCGCCAATTCAGCATAGGGATGCGCGCCGTCGCTTCCGCCCTTGAAACTGTGGAGCACGCGTTCCAGTCCGGCAGTTGTTACGCTGAAGACCGTCCCGTTATTATGCGCGCCACCATCCCTGGTCGTGCCGTAGAGCATACCGTTGACGTTAATCAGGCTGGCCATTGGGTTCGCGCCGTCGCCGTGGATGCCCTTAAAACTGTAAAGGACTCGCTCCTCGCCGGAGGCGGTTACACTGAAAACCGTTCCCACGTCGGCTCCGAAACCGGAGCCGCCCGTCGTGCCGTAGAGCGTATCGTTCACGGCAGTCAGGCCCGCTAGAGGGAAGCTGCCATCGCTTGCGCCGCCTTGGAAATTATAGAGCACCTGTTCGACGCCGGACGTGCTCAGCTCGAAGACTGTTCCACATCCTAATGGGGGGCCGCAGGTCGAACCGGTGCCGGAGCCCCCATATTCTGTCGTTCCGTAGAGCTCACCGTTCACGCTGATCAGTCCCCCTATGGGACCATCCCCGTCGGGTGTGCCCTTGAAGCTGTAGAGAACGGTTTCGCTACCCGAAGGGCTTACGCGGAAAACCGTTCCGTAGCCGGCGGTTCCGCTCGTGGTCGTTCCGTAGAGCATACCGTTCAGCTTAAGCAAGCCCGCCGCGGGCCACAAGCCGTCATACCCTTTGCGTTTGAAGCTGTGAAGCACCCGCTCTTGACCCGAAGTAGTCACACTGAAGACCGTGCCGTCGCCGCCCGTGCCTCCGTAGTATGTCGTGCCGTAGAGCGTGTTCTTGATGGCCAGAAGAACCGCTTGCGGATTGTTTCCGTACTTGCCGCTTTTGAAGCTGTAAATCGACTTGTATCCCGTGCCGATGCGCGGTTGCAACGGCGCTGCAATCCGCGGTGTGACCGACGCAGGCGCTAGCGCAGAGAAACTGTTGCCGCCGCATGCGGATAAAAGCGCCGCGCTAAGGCATGCGCCGATGAGACCGTAAAACCGTTTCATGCGCGGTCCTTTCAGAAAACGGCCAAGCGGCTGAGGGAATAGACGTAGCTCCCTGAACTGGCCGAGCGTTTCGACGCCAGATTGTGTATGCCTAGCTGGAAGACGGGGCGAGCACAGTTATGCGATCGACTTAACGCAAAGGTGTTAATGTTTTCCAATGCCGCCGATGTGGAATGACATGTCCATTCCGCACCTTCGATCCGTGCGAGATGCTCGCACCCATGGCCTCGGCGATCACGCGTACCGGAAAGCTCTGCAGCTTAGGCAGAATATCGCGCCGGAAATTCACACGATCGATCGACCCGTCATCACGCGGCAATGGCGTTCGGGACCAACTGCACGACGCAAGTCTCAACCGTCGCAAGCAACACCCGGCCCCGGTCCCTTTTTCAGTTAACATAATCGAAATTGTTGACCCTCGGATGGGTTTTAGGCGATGTCCCACCGGCTCGACGCGAAGAATTATCGTGTCGTGCAGCGCCGTGATGCGGGGCGGGCGAAGCGACCCTTCTGGGCTTTATGGCGCGCCGCCAATACCTAGGCGCTGAGGCGCCGCCCGCGGCCGAGAGCTCGCTTGACTCACTTGCCCGCAAGTGCCATAGTGAAAGTCGCCAACCAGGTGCCGGCCAGGTCCATGGGAGGCAATCGTGTTTTCCCACGACGGACCGTTTACGGGCTAGGGTATCGTTGTGCTTGAAGAGGGGACATGAGCTCACGTATAAGTGCGGCGGTTGCCGCTTCTATTATCGTGACGTTAGCTGGCTGTTCGGGCGCGACCCAGTCAAATCTGACTCCAGCCAATGGGCTGAACCAGTCGGGAGTCCATGCGCTCCGGCCTAGCAGCATCACGCGCGTGCGAATCCACGAGTTCGTGTTGCCGAATAGCGGCAGTCAGCCGTTGGGCATCGCCGCGGGTCCCGACGGCGGCGTGTGGTTCACCGAAATTGCCGGCAATCGGATCGGTCGGATTACGTACCACGGGGCGATTTCCGAGTTCACGTTGCCGCACAGCGGCAGTTCGCCGACATTCATTGCCGCCGGTCCAGACGGCAACATGTGGTTCACAGAAGGCTCCGGCAATGCGATCGGCCGGATCACGCCTCAAGGCGCGATCACCGAGTTTTCAAGCGGCCTCAGTGCCAACAGTTCGCCAAACGGCATCACGGCGACGACGAATGCCCTATGGTTCACGGAAGTCGGTGAATACCCCAACGGCATCAAGATCGGCAAGATCACGACCGCCGGTACGATTACCCGGCAGTATCAGATTCCGACCGCGTACAACAGCAACCCGCAGAACCTTGCGTTCGGCGCAGACGGCAAGCTGTGGTTCGCCGAGGCGAATGCCGGCAATGCGATCGGTCGGGTCGGACGGTTCACCGGAAACTTCGCCATATACCAGTCCGGTTTGAGTACCGCCGCCTGGCCGCAAGACATTGCGGCTGGTCCGGACGGCAACATGTGGTTCACCGAAAGCGGCCAAACCGCTCGGATCGGCAAGATCACGAAGACCGGCACGATCACCGAGTTCTCGTCAGGCATCAGCGGCTGCGGCTGCAACTATAATCTGTACGGCATCGCGGCTGGTTCGGACGGGAACCTATGGTTCACTGAAACCGCTACGAACAAGATCGGGCGCATCACGACTGACGGCACGGTCACCGAGTTCTCGAAGGGCTTAAGCGCCAGCGGTGGTCCGCTCGGCATTACGGCCGGTCCGCGCGGCACTCTGTGGTTCACTGAAGGCGCTGGCAACCGCATCGGACGCATACAACTGACCGCGCAGTAGGACTGTCCAGGCAAGGGCGCCGTCTTCTCGTTGTCGTTTAGCCCTTTAGAGAGCGTACCGCATAACTCTCGGCGCCCGCACACACAGTAGAACATCGAGCCGCTCGCAAACTGCGGGCGGCTCTTCCTTGCGTGATTCCGCATTGTCGCTTTGCTAGCTTGGGAGAGTTGCACAACGCTACACAGCAGCGTTGACGTCGATCGCATTACCCGCAACGCCCCCGGCCTGGCGATCGCTGTGGTCACGATCCAACAACGACGCGCGAGGTTCAGTGCCGGCGCGCGGCCGCAGCCTTGCAGCAACGCAAAGCCCCGTCGCGGCAACTTAGTGCCGCATAAGCGCCATTGGAACGCGCTGATGCAGATGCTCGCCGGAGGGGAACGCCCCTAGCGCGAAACGAGACCCATGGCGACGCAGGTAGAGTCGGGGCCGCCGTCCTCGGCTCGCCCTACCGGCACGGTCACGTTTTTGTTTTCGGATATCGAGGGCAGTACGCAGCGCTGGGACCGCGACCGGGCGGCGATGCAGGATGCCGTGCGCCGGCACGACGCGCTGATGCGAACGGCGATCGCCGAGCACGACGGCTACGTGTTCAAAACGATCGGCGATGCGTTCTGCGCGGCCTTCGCGCGCCCCGAAGAGGCCGTTGCGGCGATCCTCTATGCGCAGCGCGCCCTTGGGGCAGAAGATTTCTCGCCGATCGATGGATTGCGCGTGCGTGCGGCCGTCCATACCGGAACGGCAGACGAGCGCGACGACGACTACTTCGGACCTGCCGTCAACCGCGTCGCGCGCTTACTCGCGATCGGCTATGGCGGCCAAGTGCTGGTCTCGGGTGTCACGACCGATCTGGTGCAAGGCGCGCTCCCACCTCAGGCAAGCCTGCGCGATCTGGGCGAGCATCGGCTCCGCGACCTTGCGCGCCCCGAGCAAGTCTATCAGCTGCTCGCGCCAGATCTCGCGGCAGACTTTCCGCCGCTGCGATCGCTTGACGTATTTCCGAACAACTTGCCGCGCCAGCTCACGACCTTCGTCGGTCGCGAGGCGGAGATCGGCGCAATCATTTCGCTCATCGAGAAGAATCTGCTCATCACGCTGGTTGGCTCGGGCGGCGTCGGAAAGACGCGCCTCTCCCTGCAAGTCGCAGCTAATCTGCTGGACGGCTCCGGCGACGGCGTGTGGTTCATCGAACTGGCTCCGCTTACCAGCGGTGACTACATTCCGTCGAGTGTCGCGCAGGCACTCGGAATCACGCTCCCAACCGAAGGCGATCCGGTCGAGAACCTCGCTCGCGCACTCAAGACAAAGCATATGTTGCTGGTCTTCGACAACTGCGAGCATCTGGTCGAACCCGCTGCGCGCGTGATCTCTGCTATCCTGCACGGCTGTCCAAAAGTCAAGGTGCTCGCATCGAGCCGTCAAGGGCTGGGAGTTGCGGGGGAAGCGACCTATCAGGTGCTGTCGCTCGACCTTCCGGCCAAAGATGCAACGCATTTGAGTGCGACCGACCTGCTGCGCTACGAGTCGGTCGCGCTCTTCGTCGAACGCGCGGGGGCCGCGAGCGCAGCGTTTTCCCTTAGCGACGACAATGCGTCGGTCGTGGCCGACATCTGCAGGCGACTCGACGGCATTCCGCTGGCGATCGAGCTTGCGGCTGCGCGGGTGAAGATGCTCAGCCCTCACCAGTTGCGCGAACGCCTCGACGAGCGTTTTCGGGTGCTCACCGGCGGTAGCCGCGACGTCCTTCCGCGCCAGCAAACGCTGCGCGCGCTCATCGATTGGAGTCACGACTTGCTCGATGAGCGCGAGCGCACACTCTTCCGGCGCCTAGCGATTTTTGCAAACGGATTCACGCTGGAGGGAGCGGTTGAGGTCGGGAGCGGTGAGGATCTCGACGAACTCGATGTCTTCGACGTGCTGGCGTCGCTGGTCGATAAGTCGCTGATACTTGCCGAACCGCAGGGCGACACGCTGCGCTACCGGTTGCTCGAATCGACGCGCGCCTATGCGTTGGAGAAGCTCGCCGATGCGGGCGAGCGGGATCTCGTTGCGGGGCGCCATCTGCGCTATCTGCGCGGCCGCTTCGCGGAGCTGTCTGAACGGCACAAGCGGACCGCACAAGCTGCCGATCTTATCGCGGCGCTGCAGACCGAACTGGAAGACGTGCGCTCGGCGCTCGACGATGCGTTGGCAGATTCGGCGGTGATCGACGGCGGCGAGCTGCTCGCTAACATTGGCGCGATCACTTGGCAAGCCACCGGACTAGATGCTGAAGCCATAGTACGATGCGAAGCGTATCTTACGGCGCTTCCGGCAGGTGAGTCGCGGTTGCGCGGCCGCCTGTCAACCGCGCTGTCCCGCTTGCTCTTGGATTCGGGCCACAAGCTACGCGCATTCGAGCTGGCGGCGGAGGCGGTCGAGCAGGCGCGGGCAAGCGGCGACGCCTCGTCGCTCACCGGGGCGCTGGTCGTGTATGCGTACGCGGCGACGTTGCTGTCTCGCCTTGACGATGCAGAAAGAGCGCTAGCCGAAGTCGAAGCGATCCCGGAGAGCTCGGCGCCCCGTCGCATTAGCTTTCTGAATGCACGTGCATACTTAAGCTGGGTTCGTGGCGATCTTGAGGCGGCAGCGCGCATGTTCCAGCAGCTCCGAAAGGAGCACCACTCGCTCGGAAACACGAACGGAGAGCTGACTACGGCGCTCCACATCGCGGAGGTCGAGCACGCGCGAGGTCAGACGCAAGAAGCGATTGCAATCGTTCGCGAGACGCTTTCCGCGGTGCGGTCGGGTGCTGATAAGAACACGCTCGCGTTCCTGCTAATCAATCTCGCGGGCTATCTCGCCACGGTGGACGATATTTCCGGCGCAGCCGCGGCGGCTCGCGAGGCGATCGGAATCTATACCGCGCGCGAGCCGGACCATGCCTACGTCGCGGTTGCGATCGAGCATCTGGCGCTCGTCTTCGCGCTGCGCGGCGATCAAGCGCGGGCGGCCGCGCTTGAAGGCTACGCCGACACGGCGTTTGCGCGACTGGGATTCGAGCGCGAGTTCACCGAGATCACGACGCACGACCGTCTCACTGCGCTCCTGCACGACGGACTCGCCCCTCACGAACTCGGGGGACTAATCGCGGAAGGGGCTGCACTTACGCCAGAGGCTGCAATCGCACTCGCGCTTGAGGAATGTGAGTCGACATAGAGCACAACGCCTGTGGCTTCGACCGCGGCCGCGGGCGGTGCATTGCGCATCGGGCTTTTGGCGCCGGAATTGAGTCGATAGCGCCTTACTCCTATTGACAAATCCAGCAAGGAGGCGCACCCTGGCTGCAAGGGGATTGTCCTGGTGCGTCGCGCTTTGGCTCGTCGCATTTATCTCTTTCTGGCGGCGCCAGACCCCTCACGTTAGTCCTGCGAATCGCGGCTCAGGCTTCGATGACGCGACCCGTTCACTTCGGAAGATGCGTCGCAGGCGCATGATCCATCCCGAAATTTACTTCGGAGAGAGTTGGAGGCAATGCGAATTTCAATTTCGGCTCGCTGCGCATTCGTCGCTTGCGCGACTGTTGTAATCCTCGCCGGCTGCAGCAGCGGCGGGTCATCACCGCTCGGCCCCTCGGTACCGGGCGCTTCATCCTCTGTCCTATTACGCGGATCCGCAAACGTAACACCGCTGGCGGGGGATCATATCCTCTATACATTCCAGGGCGGCACCGACGGTGCGAATTCCTATGCAGGCTTGCTTGTCGAGAACGGCGAGTTCTACGGGACCACGTTCGGGGGCGGCGCGGGCCCGAGCGGCAACTCCGGCACCGTATTCAAGGTGTCGCCGTCGGGCGCCAAAAGCATCCTCTACAGCTTCCAAGCCGGCAGCGACGGTTCGGGTCCCCAGGCGGGCCTGATCGCCGGCAGCGGCGGCGTGTTATACGGTGACACCGACTACGGCGGAGGCGGAACTCTCTGCAGCTTCGGGTGTGGCACCGTGTTCGCGTTGACTCCGTCGGGGTCTGGCTACACCGAAAAAGTTATCTACGCGTTTCAGGGTGGCAGCGACGGCGCTACCCCCATAGGAAATCTTCTCATCGACAAGAGCGGCGCGCTCTACGGCACGACGGTGGAGGGTGGTGGGTCTACCGCATGCACAAATGCTTATGACGGCATCGGGTGCGGGACGGTCTTCAAGCTGACGCCCTCAGGCACTGGCTATACCGAAACTGTCCTCTACGGTTTTCAAGCCGGGAGTGACGGCATCGGCCCCAGAGGCACCCTGATTGCTGACGCCAAGGGCGCTCTCTACGGCACGACCGAGTACGGCGGTGGGGTTACTGCGTGCACCAGTGGTTCCGGCAACGCTGGATGTGGGACGGTGTTCAAGTTGACGCCTGCGGGTTCCGCCTACACCGAATCGGTCCTATACCGCTTTCAAGGCGGAACGAGTGACGGTTCTCTGCCGCGGTCCGCTCTTGTCGCCGACAAGCCTCGTGGTTCGCTCTACGGCGCGACCGTACGCGGTGGCGCAAGTAACGACGGCACCGTGTATAAACTGACACCTTCGGGGTCGGGCTATACTGAGCACGTGATCTACTCATTCAATGGCAAAAGTGGCGGCGGTCCGGACGACGTAAACGGCCTCTACTTAGGGAACAATCTTTCATGTACTACGCATCTGGGGCGTACCTGTCTTTACGGCACGACGGCATTTGGCGGTACGGGAAACTGCCACTGCGGTACGGTGTTTAAATTGACTTCTACTGGCGGCGGCTCCACCGAAACGGTCCTCTACAGTTTTACAGGCTCGAGGCGAAGCGACGGCGCTGACCCACGGGGAAGCGTGGTTGCCGATCCGGCCGGTAAGCTGTATGGCACAACGGTCGGCGGAGGTCTCCGAAAAGGCTACGGGATCGTTTTCAAAGTATCGCCTTGATTCACCGGCAAGCGTGATAACTAAGCCTGAAGCATCGCACACGGGCCCGCTCCGGCGGGCTCGTTGCTTTTCAGCGCCTCGAAGCATTGCAGCGCAGCGGCGCGAATCGCCACGACACCGACGGCCCATCCTGGTCCGCCGAAGCCCAGGCCAACGCTAACTTGCGCTAAGGCGACGCTCGGCACACCGGCGGCAGCTACTGATACGATGATTGCGACGAGTGATCTCGTGATCCGCATTGTGCTTCCTTCCGGAGTTCAATACGCTAGACAGGTTCGGTAGAGCGTTACCCGCAACAGAAGTCACCAAACTCGTAACTAATCCGATTTTCAGACAAATCGAGATTGTGCGCCAAGGGGCAGCACGCTTGGTTCCGCGGCTCTTCGGGATCCCGGCGGAACGAACGTATCGGGCGTCATGAAGTACTTGCTGGGCCATGTCACGATCGTGTTGTGCGGGTAGTCGTAAACGATATTGAATCGCTTCAAGACGCCCGTGCCGATACTCGCACTATCGGCGGTACCCGCGAAGACGCCCCCCGTTTGCCTCGACGCTCGCGTGACCACGTTCGTCAGATGCGTGCCGAAAACGTCAAGACTGGGGAGCGTGAAGACGTCGGCATACACGGGGCCGCCTAAGCCGTAACCGGTCACGATGTTTTCTCTCGACGGATAACGGCCGAAGAAGCCGTTGCGCTTGGCGAATGGGCCGAATAGCGTCAAAGAGGAGCGATCGCCAGAATCGACCAGGACCTTGCCGCCAACGCCGTCGATCACGGCGTGGATCTCGGGCAGCACCCCTTCGAAGCGCGTCGTCGTCGCATTCGGCGGAACCGGCGGCGCGGCGCCGTCAAACGTGATCGTCTCGTCGTCGACATCGACGAAGGTAGCGAACTGCTTGAGGACCGGATAGCCGACGATGCCGTCCAAATGCGGAAAATGGAGTTTCGTTCGAATTTCCGTGAGATCGAGCACGTCGGCGTCCAGGTTGTTGAAAGTCAGATTCCCGAGTGAGAGCCTTGCAATCGCCGCTCGCCCGTTTTTCGCGGCGTTGTTTCCCGCGCCGGTCACCGTTCCGGCGTCTCGTACCGCGACGGCAAGTTTGGCGGCGGTTTCCGGCGTCAGGGCGATCGAGGGCGAACCCGTGTCCAGGATCATCGCAAACGGGCCCTGCCCATCGATCTCGCACTCGACGACGATGCGATTGTCGACGTACGTAAACGGGATCGTGGTTTGGCCCGCGGACGGCGCTGCGGATGCGGCAATGAGGGCGGCTAAGAGAAACATGTACTAAAGCTTAACAGCGGCGAAATACATCCCTCCGCGAATCCCTCAATACTTCGGTAGCCTGATCCAGCCGTTGTCGGTCTGGATCTGCCAGCCCTGAGCCTCCCCCGTGCGGCTGCGATACGTTCCGCCGCCGCCGGCGCAGCCACCGCCGGCGCCGATTGCTTGAGCGCAAAAATCGACAACTATGTATTTCCCGTTGTACCTAACGTGTTCGGAGGTACAAACCGTAGCCCACTTTGGATAGCTCGACTGGCCCCAATCCGACGCGAGCACGACCGACCAGCCCAGAATGTCGTCGTGCGCGGTCTGCGCCTTATACACGATGCAATTGTTCAAGCCAAAGATCATTGGGTCGTGACCCCGCACCGGGACGCGAAGGAGGCCGTCCTGAAACCGGGCTTGGTCTTCCTTTGAGAGCGCAAAAGCGACGTGCGGAGCGCAGCCGGCTACGATTGCACCAACCGAGAGCAACGCGAGGGCACGACAAACCTTCTTAATCGAAAGCATTAGATGCTAGAAATGCAGAAGCGTGAGGATGCCGATCACGACTTCGACGGCGACGAGCACCACGATGATCACTTCGAGAAACTCGTCCCGGCGGCTGCGGGCCTCGTCGCTGAAGAAACGGTACATCTCGCCGACGCTGGCGAGCTTCGTATCGATTTGACGCTGCCAGTCCCCGAGACCGAGGCGCGTCGCCGCGGATCGGTAGATACGCGCGTAAAAGGCGTCGCCCACGACTTTCAAAGCGTTGCTCGAGCGGTCCGTCAACTCGAGCACGTCGACGATGAGGTAGCGCAGCGTTGCGGCCTGCTCGGCTTCGCGGCGCCCCCGCAACGAGCGCGGCGGACCCGCAGGCTGCATCTTATAGATGACGTCGAGCTCCCGGTCGAGCAGCGCGTCGTAGGTACGCAGCTCGAGCAGCTGGGAGTTGGCAAACTCTAAGATGTCCTCGATCGCGCGCGCACTCTCTCGTCGGTCGTAGACGAAGGCCGTATCCCACTGCACGATAGTCAGATCGTCCTTGTGGTAGGAAAAGCGCATCCGTAAGGCCTCTTCGGTTTCGGTCCTCGACAGCAACTTGCGCTCGCCGAGTAACAGGCTCGCGAGCGCTTCTGAATGATCGTCCAATAGCGTCTCGGCATCGACGGCTTCCCCAAAGCGTTCAATCTCGACGATCAGATAATCTTCAATCAAAGCCGCGTGGCGTTCGTCCAAAGCATACGCGTATTCGTCGCAAATCCGCGCCACGGTAGCTTCGGCGAAGCGCATGATGCGCTCGTCACTGCGGGCCCGTTCGGTAAGCGTCGTCAGGTCGTTCCACGTGCCAGCGACAAAAAAGGTGAGTCGAAGCGAAACGACGCCGTAGTCGTAGAGTTTCAGGCGCGTCGAACAGCCCAGACCGTCGAAATCAACCTCCGGCAGCCTAGCGACCAGAGGCGGAACCGGAAACTGCAGATAGGGGGGAGCATGCGGGCGCAACGGAAGCGCGGCTGGCGCGCGATTATCCCCAGCGAGTGCACTCATCTTAGCCAAATCGATCGAGTCGGCGACGTCAAATAAGTAGTACGCTCGCACGGCACCGCTGGTGATTTCGAGCATCGCCGCCGCCTTACGACTTTAGGTGGAGCCTTCCTTTGCCAGACGCAGCGGCGATCGTGGGCCTGGCGTCAATCGTATAAACGGTTCCGCAGTCGGTGTTGTAGCCGCCCGGACACCTTGGATCCGTTCCGCCAACGATGGTCCAAAGGACAGGCCGCAGCCGGTTACGAGCAGTGCAATGAAACGCGTCCGCCACGGCCGCCACTGTAAAGCCGGCCAAAGTCGAACTGCTTCGCGAAGAGGGGATGGCTTGACGGGCGACGACTCACATGTTATTGTTCGGGCCATGTTCCAACACGCCATGCATATGATGTTTTCGATGAGCCGCATGCCAATGCAATGCGGCAGGGCCGTTGTGAAGCGCGCAGGCTAACTCAAGAACTGTAACGCTCCTCACGCCCCTCGCCACATGACGAGGGGCGTTTTTTATCCTCGCTTTCCCATCGCAAAAGGAGGCCGGGAAAATGAAACTGACCGTTGGGGTCGGACTGCTCGGGTGCGGGACCGTCGGTGCGAACGTCGCCGATCGGCTGCAGCGTGAGCAGGATGAAATCGAACGCCGTAGCGGTGTTCGTTACGAGCTTCGCGCGATCGCGATTCGGGATACCGTTAAACGACGGCCGGATTCACTCGACGGCCGGCTTTTCACCAGCGACGCCGGCGCCATTGTCGACGATCCGCACGTGGACCTCATCATCGAACTGATTGGTGAAACCACTGATGCGGCTGAACTCGTGGAACGTGCCCTCTATCGCGGACGGCATGTCGTTACCGCAAATAAGGACTTGCTCGCCACCCAGGGGCCCCGGCTCCAGGCTCTTGCCGCTTCCAGAGGAGCGGCGCTACGCTTCGAGGCTGCCGTCGGGGGCGCAATCCCGATCCTGCGAACGCTCGACGAGGCGCTAGCAGGCGATGAGATTCTTTCCGTCGCCGGCGTCCTCAACGGAACCTCCACGTCGATCTTGTCCGAAATGGAGGAGGGTGCGGAATTCAGCGGAGCGCTGGAGCGGGCCCAAATTCGGGGTTATACGGAGGCTGATCCAACCAACGACCTCGACGGAACCGATGCCGCCCACAAACTGGCGTTGATTGCTCAGTTAGGATTCGGACTCGCCATCATCTCACCACGCATTCGCCGCACCGGGATTGCGCGAGTCACGCAGCGCGAAGTCGCACTGGCGCGGATGCTGGGAATGCGGATTCGCCTCGTCGCCGCAACGCTGCGAACGGCTATTGGCGTATTGGCGGAAGTTGCACCAGTTCTCATACCTGGAGAGCATGAGTTCGCGCGGACAACGGAGGCCGAGAATGTCGTGCTCGCTTGCGCTCGCGACGCTGGATCGCTCGTGATGCGAGGCGCCGGCGCTGGCGGTGTTGCTACGAGTTCGGCAGTGCTCGGCGACGTGGTCACGGTGTTGCGCGCGCTTGGCGAAGCCCGCGATGCCAGCATTCGCAGGCATGCCAGCCGGTTGGAGCCATCGATCGAGGTCGAGCCATTTTTCGAGCGCCTCCCGCGCGTCGCCGAACTGCCGCATTACCCGATTTGGGAAGACGCCTTGATCGAGCGTCCAGTCGGCGCGCTGGTGAACGCCTGATGCGCGAAGAGACAGTCGCGATTGATGCGCTGCGTCTCGACTGCGGTGAGGCGCTTCCGGCGGTAGAGCAGCGTGTCAGCATCTATGGCACGCCGCGAGGCGACGGCTCGAACGTCGTGCTCGTGGAGCACGCCCTGACCGGTTCCAGTCGCGCGGCGGACTGGTGGCCGGGAATCGTCGGCGAGGGCGCGCTTTTCGACCCGCGCCGCTGGTGCGTGGTTGGAGTTAACGCACTGGGGAGCTGCTACGGTTCGACGGGCCCTTCCTCGCATTCGATCGATGGCAGCCCCTATGGCGAGCGTTTTCCTAGAATCAATGTTCGCGATATCGTTCGAGCCGAGCTGCGCGCGCTCTACCGGCTCGGGATCGAGCGTGTTGCGTTCGTTGTTGGCGGGTCGTTGGGCGGCATGCGAGCGCTACAGTGGGCACTCGAGGCGCCGGACGCAGTCGGAAGCGCGATCATGGTTGGGGCGCACGACCACCATAGCGCAATGGGTATCGCGTTCAACGCATTGCAGCGAGAGGCATTGGGGTTGGATTCGCAGCGCGGCTTGCGTCTAGCGCGCAAGATCGCGATGCTAACTTATAAGAGCGAGGAGCTATTCAATCAGCGCCACGGTCGCCATGCCGATCGTCATGGCAGGCCCTGCTTCGACGTCGAGGGCTACTTGGAGTACCAGGCCGATCTTTTTGAGTCGCGCATGGATTCTGCAAGCTATGCCACGCTTACGCACGCGATGGACTCGTTTGACGTTCGCGATGCCAAACAAGTGAGCAAGTTCGGCGCAGGAAGCATGCCATCGCTTACGTTCATAGGCATCACGTCCGATTGGTTGTTCCGTCCGCAAGACGTGCGTGTAGCGGCCCAGCATTTTGCGCAGCACGGTTTCAATGCCCGATATCTAGAGCTTCGCTCCAAACACGGCCACGACGCTTTCTTGGCCGAGCCCCGAGCCCTACGAGCACTGTTGGAGCCCTTCATCGCCATCGATAGGGAGTACGCTTCATGCTAAACGGAAAACTAAAGCGCTCAACACTTGGCTTCTCGACGCGTGCGGTCTGGAGCGGTCAAGAGCCGTGCCCGGCGACGGGTGCAACCATCGTGCCGGTGTATCAAACCGCGACCTTCACGTTGCCGGCGATCGGCGTGACCAAAGGGTTCGACTATTCCCGGACCATCAACCCGACGCGTCTGGCGATGGAGCGTCAACTGGCCGCACTCGAGGGTGGTGCGTTTGCGAGTGCATTCGGCTCTGGCATGGCCGCAGTCGCCGGTGCAACTTCACTGCTTTCCAGCGGCGATCACATCCTCGCCACGCGAGACATTTATGGGGGAACGCATCGTCTTTTCACCCAGGTCTTGGCGCGGTACGGAATCGACGTGACATTCGTCGATACGACAGATTCTAAAGCAACGTGGACCGCGGCGAAGCCGAACACTCGACTGCTATGGCTCGAGACACCGAGTAATCCAACGCTGAAGCTCTGCGACATCGATGCGATTGTGCGGCTCAAAGCGGCCGGCGTACTGGTCGCCGTTGATAATACGTTCGCTTCGCCTTTCCTCCAACGACCGCTCGCACTTGGCGTAGATCTCGTGATCCATTCGACGACCAAATACATCGGCGGCCATAGCGATGTCGTCGGCGGTGCAGTCATAACCAACAATGGTGAGATCGCCGAGCGTATCGCCTACCATCAGAACTGCGTAGGCGCGGTGCCCGGACCCTGGGATGCGTATCTGACCCTACGCGGAGCGAAAACGCTGAGCTTGCGCATGCGCGCTCACTCGCGTAACGCGCAGGCCATTGCGGAGTTTCTCGCCGTGCGCGACGATGTGGCCGAGGTCTACTATCCCGGCCTCGCGACGCATCCGCAGCATGAGCTTGCGAAGCGTCAGATGAGCGGATTCGGCGGCATTGTTTCATTTCGCCCGAAAGGCGGCGCAGAGCGTGCGCGCGTGATCGCGGCAGCAACCTCGATCTTCAGCTTAGCCGTCTCGCTCGGCGGGGTCGAATCGCTGATCTGCAGCCCGGCGAAAATGACGCATGGATCGCTCATGCCGCAAGAGCGGGCGGATCTCGGAATCACCGATGACCTGCTTCGACTCTCGGTCGGAATCGAAGATGTCGAGGATCTGATCGCCGATCTGAGGCTTGCCCTGGAATCTACTGCCGCGCGAGACGCGCGCGGCTAGCCGACGCATGGAGAACTCGCAATGGGAGCGGATGGCCTCGCGGTACACTCGTGTGACGGGCACGTCGTGCCGCGATTTCAGGTTACACTGTGCGGTGGTCCTACGTACGGGAACTCGGCGAGCAGATCAGTGTGGGGTTTCAGACCGTCTCCCGTCACCTTTCCATTCGTGAGCACCGGAAGGAAGTACGTCTCAACATCGTCGGTGAGCGCCCGGCCGTTGGTCGGGTACGATGTTTCGCGCCCTGGCTCATAAGGCAGCACGTCAGGCAACTGGGTCGCCGCCACCCGCGTTGCTTCCTCCGGCGTGTATCCACCCGTGTGTTGTAGCGAGTGCGCGAAAACGGGGACGAACCGCGCGTCCTGCGCCGGCTCCCCGGTAATGTATGCACTCTTCTCGTCGCCGGCAAGGAAGGGTTCCTGTGAGGCCCGAGCGTTTCGGTCCGCTTGAGCGTAGCTGCCGGACGCCCCATCCAGTGTGCGAGCCCAGAGGTTCATCTTAGAACCGAGTTTAGAGTTAGGCACTTCCAGCACAATGGAACAGACGTTTTTGTCGGCGAAGAAGTCTTGGCCGGTGAATTTCAAACCGTTTATAGCGCCCTGGGCGTCGAAAAAGAACGGATCGCTGCGCCAACCCGCAAAGAAGCGGTAGTCGCCGGCGTCCGTAACGTTTGGCTCGCGTGCCGTCGAGACCGCTGCACCCTCGACGACAACTACCCCTTCATCGCCCGTGCGCTCAGACCGCGTGCCGTCAATGCGACGGACGGTTGCGGTCAGCCCCCCTCCCTTGGAGGCCGCGAAGCGCACGCTATACGCGATCTCGGCAATTGCGTCACCATTCGTGTCGATCATCACCTCATACAACGCGGTAGTCGCGAACGGATCCGTAGTCGTAGGACCCTGTGGATTCACACCGACGGACGGGTGTGAGTTCCATAGCAGGATGGTTTTGCCACCATCTCCAGGCTTCGGGAAAACATACAGGTCGGTGCAGTTTAAGCGAGCGTCCCCATTGGGAAACGCGAAGTTCGGACCCGAGTAATGGTGAGACACAGATTACCTTCTCCTTCGCGATAAGATACTGCAGAATAAATACCCCAGATTTCGCCGCCACACAAAGGCCATTACGGGCCATCCAGACTTGCGTGATTCCCACCGTTAATTGCTTCCCTTTCGCAAGTGTAAGCGCCGCGTTTCGTGCGCCCATACCAACGATCACCCTTGTAATAGTAAATGCCGGTCGTGATGTTGAGCCATACAACGGCACTTCCGCAATACCACATAGGCTTGGGGCAGCCGGACGCTTCCACATTCGTTTCAATCCGCACGGGTTTCGTTAGATCTTCGGCCCCGGCTAGTAAAGGCCGACTCATCGGAATGGCGCTCGCAGCTGCGGCGATAAAGAAGCTTCTTTTCATATCAGCCCTCGACTCGTTGCGACCGTCATGGCCGGGCTGTTGAGGCTTTGTTTCGCCATAATCTATTCTCCATTTGGACGAGATTTACCGAGCCTAGCACGGCCCGCGTCCGTTGTCTGGCCACTAATAGTGTGCAGACGCGAACCGACGATGTCGTTATCCATGATGCCGTGACGTGTATCGCAGGATCTACAAGTACGCGGTCGCGACACACCTTAGTTCGAAATGACCGCGACAGTAACGATTTTATCGGTGGACTTAGCCTGTGCTACGATCAGCAGATCATGAGTCGCGTCATCAACATCTGGGCCGACGTTATTTGACCGTTTTGCTATCTCGGCTCAGTCTTGGGCCGAAGGGGCGGCGGGAGAACTGCAGGCTGACCTGCGTTGGCTTCCCTTTGAGATCCATCCAGATACGCCGCCCGAAGGAGCTCCGAAGCCGTTTCCGCCGGAGGACTGGCCGCAGGTTCGGGCGAGGCTCGAGCATTTGGCGCGAGAAGTCGGGCTTCCAATCGATCCACCGCAACGTAACGTCAACTCGCGTTTCGCTCTCGATACGGCAGAACTCGTGCGCGTTCAAGAGGGGGACGACCCAGCGGGCGCCTTTTATCACGTCGTTTCGCGAGCATTCTTCGCCGAACAAGCCGATATCTCGAAACGCGAGATCATCGTTCCGATCGCCGAACGCTTCGGCATCTCCGCATCAGACGTGGACGCCGCATGGCAAGATCGCCGGTTTTCTTCCACGGTCGACGCGTTCATCGAAGAGGCCCACGTGGCCGGCGCCACTGGCGTCCCGGCCATGGGGTGGCCGCATCGGCGCGCGATCGTCGGGATGATGCCCGCGGCCGAGCTCGCGCTTCGACTTCTAAACGAGGCGCGCTAGCTAGGCTCGGCGTTGCAGGCCGCTCACGTCCCGCGCGGGCCAAGCGTTACGGTCCGTAGGCAGCAGCGGGTGCGGGCGCTACTCCGGTAACGAGCGCGCTCGGCGACAGGCCCGCCGTATAGCTATATTTGTACGCATTTCCCGGATAGGCGTAAACGTCGATCGATCCGTGGTCGGCGTCACCACAGTAGAGGTAATTCTCCTTGTGATTGAGCTTGCACCAGATTGACGATCCCATAAGCGGCGCAGTCGTTGGTGATCCGGTGTATGGCGGCGAAAACACGTCGATGGTTTCATGCAGCCAATCGGTAATGATTAGGTTATTCTTGCGATCGAACGTCGGCGCTCCGGGCAGTCCCAAGCTTATCCCGGAGAGCTGCGAGCCGGGCATTTTTCCGTGCCGAAACTCAACGACAATGCCGACGTTTTTTGTCGTGAGGTTTGATACGAAGACGTTACCTAGGCGGTCTGTGCCGATGCCGAAGAGGTCCTTGAACGATGCATCGCCGAGCGTGCCAACTTGAGCGCCGTTCGTGCTGTTGTAAAACTCAACGGTAGGCGGCCCGCTCACGTTATTCAGGTTCAGAATGTAGACGCGGTTCTTGCCGGCGAATCCAATATCGGCTGGTTCGCCCGTCGAGTCCGGAATCGTCAGTTTTGCGCTGCCGCAGTTCGGTGCGTATTCGGTGGTCGTATTCGCGCGTCCGTCGGGGACCCAAAGGTTTCCGGCCCGATCGATGGCAATGCCGTTGGTCGACGATGCCGGCTCGCAATCGGTGGGAGGCCGGTTCTTTTTATCGTTAAGGGGGAACCACAGCACGCTCGAGCCGCCGAACTGAGCAACAGCGATGTGAGCGCCGCTTGTTGCTTGACCCTGGAAAGGTGGCGACTTCATCCAACCAGGCCGAATGGTGTCTGGTCTGAAGCCTTCCGGCAGCACCGACCGGCTGCCGTCGATCGTGGTCAGCGGCTGGTAGCGCCCCATGCCTTGCCGCCGGATGGCCTGATTCGCTACATATGCGTTCGTTGGCTGGTCGCCAGTGCAAGCAGTAGCTGAGGTAGTTAGAATGGCGGCGCCTAGGGCAAACCTCATCGCGATTGGCAAACGTACAAACATGCGAGGCTCCTCGAAAAGACAGTCGCGGATAATGCGTTCTGGTTGTTAAACGCGGGCGGCGCACTATCCAGCCGCCGAAGTCTCGCGTTAGTCTCAAATTCGGCGGGTTGCTGTGACGAGTACCAAGAAACTGGCCGTTTGTTAAGCGGTCTTTATGGAAGGCGAGCAAACGATGCGAGCAAGGGATATTCGGCGGCGCGCAGCCGTAACGCTACTGCAGAACGTTCGCAATCGCCATGCCCTAGCACGGCATCCTCTAGTAAGGGAGTCTTGTCGCAGTACGACGCCGAGCCAAGATTCACGGCGGCGAGTGGAACTTGCCGACCGATTGCCCGATATCATCACCTTGCTCGTAGAGGAGCTCGGCTCAGAGTCCGATCAGCAACAGCGCCGCTTTAGCGTCTTGCGTCGAAGCGACATTGAACGTGAAAGTCACGCTGCAATTGCCTCGGAGATGGGTCTCTCCCGCAGCCAGTTCTACCGAGACCTCAGCGAAGCGCGAGAACGATTCACGCAAGCGCTCGAAGATCGCCTCACCCAGCGGACGCGCGCCCTCCAAGGCTTCGATGGGATCGTCACAGACGAAGCGCGGTTCATTGCGATCGATGCGCTTCGCGACAGTGGCCAGTTCCAGCGCGCATTCGCCGCGGCGCTGGCAATCGCACGCGACAGCGATGATCCCGTGCCGGCGATTCGCGCGCTTTGCCTATCCGCAGAGGTGCAAACGGAGCTCGGCGCGTTTGCCGAAGCTCGTCGCACCATAGTGCAGGCTCGGGCCTTGCTTGAGGCTATCGCCGATATGCGCTTGAAGGACATCCTTCGTGCCAACTGCGATCTCGTCGAGTTCGAGGCGGCGCATTGCCAAGGAACGCCGGTATCAGCATCTTCGCGAAGCCTTCTGATCGAACGATTACGTTTCGAGTACTCGCGCGATCGCAGCTACACAAAAACGCTCATCAACGCTTTGATCGAAGAGGCTTCTATCCTGTTCGAGCAAGGCGATGATACGCGTGCACTCGCGGTCATTGAGGAAGCTCTGTCAATCGTTTTACGCGAGCGGATCGGCGGCACGCGTTTGTCGGTCGATGTCGCAATACGCGCCTCGGGAATCCGCGCGATCCGCGCCGACCAAGTTTCCAGAGGTCTCGAGGAGACAAGCGACATCGTCGAGGCTGCGAGCGGCAGCGGAGATGTGCGAGGCCTGCGAGTCGGAATGCAGATGATGTCGGCTCACCTCTTGACGTTGGGCCGGTTCGAAGAGGCTAAACACTTCGCATTGGAGGCTTGGGCGCTCATTGACTTGTTCGGGAGCACGCTCGACCGCCTCATCGTGCTTTCCAATCTCGCGCGCATCGAAATCCATCGTCGAGACGGCAGCGCGGCGTTGGCATGGATCAACACGGCACGCGCGCTTCCCTGCGATCCCTTTTCGATTTCTCAGGCACTCGCAATTTCGGAAGCCGAAGCCTTGGTCTTGCTCGAGCAACCCGGTCGCGCGGCGGAGATGGCGCACTCATTAGGTGTCCGTGTTCGTAACTGGCCGCGGCTCCTAGGCCGCGCTAAGTTTGCAGAAGCGACCGCGCTTACCGCCCTGAATCGCACAAGCGAGGCGCGTGCGTATAGTGAGGAGGCTGTTGAGCTCGCGCGCGTAGCCGGTGGTCCACTCTTGCACATGCGAGCGCTCGATCTTTACACCAAGCTCGGGGGCGATTCCCAATCGCAGGCAACCCTCCGAGACCTGCGGGCCACGCTTAACTCTTGCCTCAAATGAGTCGCGTGGCTGCTTCGTCGGCCATGACCTCGTAACGGTTGCCATCGGCGTCCTCGAAAAAGACCGCGTAGTAGGCACCGTATTCGGTATGCACAGCTGGACCTTCAATGGCCCGTGCGCCTCGATCGGTCGCGATGCGGGCAGCGACGTCTACTTGGGCTCGCGTTGCGACGGCAAAAGCCAACCGCGTCGAGCCAGGCCGATGATCCGGATCGAGAATAAGGCCGATCCGAGGTCGTCCTCCGCCCGCGGTCTCGTAACCAACGAAGTTCGGCTCGTCCACAAGCCTGCTGTAGCCAACGTGTTCGGCCAATCCGTGTAACAGTGCGCGCCCTGCGGCAAGATCTCGAACGTGGACGTCAACGTGGTGTAGCATAGTGGCTGCGCTCGTCGGCGTTGCACCCCTCCAGGCTCAGCCGTACCAGCTCTGAGGTCAGATACGCTAGCGCATCCGGCGGTGGATCTGCCACCCGTTCTCCACGGCAAATTGTAAGTACAGCTCTCTGGGCCTCGGGTTCGCTGATGAAGGTTTTGCGCTCGGCAAATCGGATTGCCTTGGTCTTCATACGCTTCCAGACACGTTCCATCGCGGTCATTGCGGCCTTTCTCTCGCGGAAATGCGGATTGGACCGCCTCTGAAACCTGCGGTCAAAGCGTATTAGCTGAGGCCCTTAGCGTAGCACACCAACCTGCGGAGAGGCGATAGTGAAAAGAGTGGTTTCTTGACTTTCCGCGAGCGCTCGGTTTCCGAGAGCTATCCGGCAACCTAGCGCAACGCAGCGCGGCTTCGTGCAGTTACCGTGGAATAGCCGGTAAAGGTGCAGCTATTATGGTCAGTACGGAGGGTTTGACTGTGATAGAGGCTTTTCGCATCAGCGCATGCAACTGCACATAGCCCCTCAAACTACCCCCGAAAGGCCCTCATGAAGCTCAAAGACGCGATAGCGGAAATGATGCTCTGTCGCATAGTAGACCCTGCCCGCGCTTCGATCCTAGAAGCACAGATTTTAAGGCGCGGCCCGATCGTCAACCTCGATTCCACTGACACTCCCGAACAGAAAGCGGCTCGCGCAATGTTCGGCCTGGTGTAGGGTGTAAGGCATTCAGCCTCTGGAGTTATGAGACAACGCGGCCGCTGTCACTGAAAGCATTACGCGCGTAACGGCGAAACGCCAAACGCTCTTATATTAGCTGCGATCTCTTACAATCGCGACGCTTCCAAAAGCTCCGAACCAAAATCTAAGACTGGTCGCTCAAAAGCATCCAGGAAGTGTTTTTCTTGGTGCTTAGCATTTTACGAAGATGAAGAATGTATGAATCGCCGTTTCTTTTTTTAGCCGCATGATCTAGCTTTCAGGGTTTCTTCATCTCGCCGCCTCAATATGTGGTGAACTGCTCATCTCTATTGTAGGCTAGGTACTTTGGATGTTTAAGACCCGAACCGGAACCGTGCGAATCGCTGCAACTGCGGTGGCGGTAATGATAGTAGCGAGCGGCTGCAGCGCCGGCTACGGCACGTCGCCAGCTGGTCCCCAAACCTCTCTTCCAATGGGCCAGACGCTCGGGACGGATCTCTCGCCCGACGTCTCGGTGCTCAAGCAGCTCGACAAGCAAGTTGTGATCGGCACGACCGTCGATCCGGCTAACGGCGCTCAGAACCCGTATGGCTTGACGGTAGCGCCCTTGACCATCGGAAAACTCACGAAAGGCGACCTGGTCGTCTGCAACTTCAACGCAAGCTCCAACGTGCAAGGTACGGGCGAATCGATCGTCGCCCTGCACCCGGTTCCCAATGCGGACCCGATTCACGTCTCTTCGATTGAGGCGCTGATTGGTTGCGACGCATTGGCGCTTGACATTGACGGCACGATCTGGGCCGCGGCAATGGTTGCTAACGACAACCCCGTGATCGCGTCGACGGGCAAGCTGCTCAGCAATATCAAGGGCAAGCCATTCGACCAACCGTGGGGACAGGTTCTCGCCCGGCATAAGTCCCGCTCAGCCTTTTATGAAACCAACGCCGGGACGGGAAGCGTCGTTCGCATCAATCTCGGAGCGAAGTTCACCTACGATGTCATCGCGACGGGCTTCCCGGTCAATCACGGGAAGCCGGGAACCGTGTTGGCGCCATCCGGCCTCGCCTACGATGCGAGCGTCGATACGCTGTATTTCGCGGATGGCAAGAATAACACGATCGTGGCGTTCAAAAACGTGTCGAAGATTCCCAAAGGCGGGATCAAGGCGATCGATAACGGCATGAAGTTTAGCGGCCCCTCCGCCGGTGACGCGCGGATCGTCTTCTCGGGTAAGCCCCTCAACGGACCGATCAGCACCGCGCTGCTCCCCAACGGCAACCTGGTTGTGGGCAACACGTTGGATCCCACTGGCAAGAATCTCATTCTCGAGATCTCCTCGGCGGGCAAGCTCCTCGACGTGCGTAACGTCGACAAGGGCGCGGCGGGATCGATCTTCGGTATGATCGCAACCGGTACCAGTATTTCCGACGCCAAAGTATATTTCAACGACGACAATAACAACAACGTACAGGTGCTAGAGCACTAGCACGTTGAGAAAGGAGGCTAATCTCAACGATATTGAACGTCGCCTACGCGCGTGCAGCTCCGGTCCTTGAACCGCTTACAAGGGCGGCGGCTTGCATGTGCCGGCCGTGACGCGGCACGTGGCCACGCCTTCCGGACCGGTGTCCGTCGAAAACGGTGACCCCGCTACTTGCGTCAGCGCTCCGTTGCTCCGGATCTCATAAGCGGAAACGTTGTTGGATCCGTCATTGACCACATAGGCAAACGTGTCGGTAGGATCGATTGCGACGTCAAAGGAGCCGCTGCCCGCGGCAAACGGCGACTTCTTCGCCTTCTTTAGCGCGCCGCTCGTCGCGTCGATAACGTATGCAGAAACATTGCCGGAGTTAACGTCGGCCGCATAAGCGAACTTGCCCGCTGGATCGATCCCCACGCCGAAGGGGCTGCTGGCCGCTGCGAACGGCGACCCCGATAGCGGGGTCAGCTTGCCGCTAGTCGCGTCGATGGTATAGCCCCAAACATCGTTGTCGGTCCCGCTCGTCACATAGGCAAACTTGCCGTTAGGATCGATTGCCACGCTAAATGGACCGCCGCCCGCTCTAAACGGGGAGCCTGCCACCGGCGACAGGGCGCCATTGCTCTCGATTTTATAAGCGGAAACGTCGAAGGAGCCCTCATTAGCGACATAGACGAACTCAACGTGCGCGTCGTCGGAGCGCGCCGCGCCTCGGGCCTGCCGCGTCCGCGAATCGCCAGCTATGCCGGACAGCGTTATGTTTCCGGGAGATCCCGAGCTCGAACACGCGGCGAAGACTGTCGCGCTAAGGCAGACGCCGATGAGATTGCACGCCCGTCCAGGGTCTAGTCTTTTACTGACCGAGCACTGACCAAGCGCTTGAAGTCAGAGACAAGCGTGGCTGTCTGCGACTCGACCAAAACGGTCTACACCTTGCCCCAAGATATTCGCTGGACGCCCGATACCCCTAGGTCTTCTTCGGTTGGCCGTGCGCCTTTGCGCGGCTGCTGACGCTTGTGCTTAAGCTAGGGCTCACGCTCGTGCTTACGCTCGTGCTGCTCGGAGGAGGGTTGCAATCTACCCGTCCCTGGATGACGCGGCACGCTTGCTGGGTGATACGGTCTATTCGCCACACCGTTCCGTTATTGACCACGTATTGGTAACGCGCGAATAACTGAATGACCAGTGCAACAGTGATTGTAATTGCTAAGGCACCGAAAACGAACGTCAACTGTGCTGCGCGGCGACCGTACCAACGCGGTGCCGGAAAGCTATCGCGGTCGGTGACATGTTCCATCAACGATTGCTCCATTGGACTCTACAAGGGGGCTTCGACCCGTATAAAATGCTACATGCACGGGTCGGTTTACCTTCAAGACTTCTGTAATTGAAAGCATACGCCTGATAAGGCGCCTTAATCCTTATTAAGGTGGACGTGAAAAAGAAGGATCGCCCACCAGGGGCGATCCTTCGCTCCAGAGCCCCCAAGCGTTAGGAGTAACATAGGAGCCCTGTCGCGGTTCGGGGACCTTCACGGGCGACCTTTGCGTAATTTCGGCATTTTTTTTGCGATGGCATGAAAGCCGTTGCCAGCATGGTACGTTCGTACCACCGCGGGGAGCTAAATCGTGAGAGCACTTCAGAACGTTCAGGTAACCGACTACGACAACGACTCAGTCGACGTCTACGCGTATCCGAATTTCACGTACCAATACAGCTACAGAACCTTTCACGGGCCTCCCTTGCGCAGAATCTTCCCGGTCTTTACGACCTCAAATGCTGTATTCGGAACGTTCTTGAGTTGATCGAGATCGTTGTCGCTCCAGCACGACGACGTTTTGCCGCCTTCACCTTGAAAATACCAATTCGATCCGTTGTCCGCGACGAACATGCCGTACGTTTTCATCGCAACGGCGATGACGTACGCTTGGCCGGTGATGCCGGAGATGTTGTACGATGCCTTCAAGCGAATCCGCAGCCCCATCGGTGGAAGCGTCTTGTCGCGGCTGTTGCTTGCGAAGTGTGTCGCGGGATGAATGTAGCCTTGTTGGGTCTGGCTGAACGTCACGCGCAGTGCGTGGTCGATCGCGCCCGCCTTCACTTCATCGCATTTCACCAAGGCCGGAAGAATCGGCAGCCCGGCAGCATCGGCGGAAGTCCACCCATTGGGGCGCAATTTGTTCGTATTTAAAGGAAAGATCGCGCCAGAACCGGCGGTCCAGCGTTTGCCGTGATTGTGCGGAAACGCGTCCCACATTTCGTAGAGTTTGCAAACTCCTTGCTGCAGCACCAAGACGTGACGATCTCCGGTGGAGTGCGGGCCGCCTTCGATTTGGGCATTGCGCGGAATCGGATACGGTCCCGGATCGCTTTGCGACTTGTAATAAAAGGTGACCGGAACCTTCTTCTGCGTCTGCGGCACAATGTTAAAAGGAATGCCGTAGTTCGGATTTTGGCCGAAGTCGGGATGGAGGTTTCCGGGTAGCGCGGCAATGTATTGGTCCGACAGCGGATCGAGCGGATAGTTAGAGATGTCGGTGTTCCACCAGTTGTCGGATGGAAAAATTTGACAACCACCGACGACCGGAACGGCCGGACTGACCCGCGCTGCGCCGGTCGCCCCGAGCTGCACGGCACCCGGCACACTGGCTTGTCCGCATGAAGCCAGCATTGAGGCGGTGAGAATCAGCGTCATGACACGTCGCATGGCACGGCCTCCTTGCTAGCGCTCTTCACCGAACCTCGCCACCCTCCCGCAAGGACTAGGTACCGAGGGCGAAGGATGGGCACCCTCGTGCTTTTCGCCCTTACATTAGCCGCGTTAGCGTCACCCGCGCCCGCGCGTGGCTGTTCCGTGACCGTCTTTCCTCGCTACGGCAGTTACGCGGCGACCGCACGACTGCACGGCCCGGGTTTGCTGCTCGACGGCGGAGGGGCTTTGGAAGCACCGAGCTCGACGTTGGCGTGGCTGCATCGGCGGCTCGTCGGAAGCACGATGGCGCGCGGCGGCAACGTGGTCGTATTGCGGGCCTCGGATACGAACATTTACGACCGCATGTTCTTCCGTGAGGGACACTTTGCGTCGGTGCAGACGGTCCTCATTCCGCCGTGCGCGTCGCGCGCGCAAGTCGACTCCGTTGCGTCGATCGTCGACCGCGCCGATGCCGTGTACTTCGCGGGCGGAGATCAAGCCCATTATGTTGCGTGGAAAGGCTCCGCGTTGATGGCGGCGGTGAAGCGCGTCTATGCCCGCGGCGGAGTCGTCGGCGGCGGAAGCGCCGGCCTGGCGATTCAAGGCGCTGTGGTATACGACTCGGTCGCGGGCGACCGCTTAAACGCGGAAACGCACACACGCGACGCCGTAGCAAACCCACTCGAGCCGCAAATTAGCTTCACTACGGGCCTCTTTGCGTGGCCGGCTTTGGCCGGCACGATCACCGACACGCACCTCGTGGTGCGCGATCGCTTCGGCCGCATGGTGGCCTTTCTCGCACGAATTCTACGCGACCGTTTGCTCCCCGGCGCAACGGTCGCCTACGCGTTAGGCATCGATGAAGCCAGCTCGGTCGTCGTCGATCCCGACGGCACGGCGACCGTACTGAACGCTCCCGGGGGCCGCGGCGCCTATCTCGTACGCGCGTCGACAATTCCGGCGCTAACGCCCGGCGCGCCGCTGCGCTACGTCGTTGAAGTATCGCACATCGCGCGCACCGGCGCGCAGTTCGATTTGATCCGAAAGAAGACAATCGACGCGTGGTATACGGTCACGATCGACGGCTCACGCGCGCCGATCTACAGCCCCAATCCGTATCAGCCATGAAGACCCCATCGTACGATCAGCTCGAACGCCAACTGCGCGAGCTGATCGGAGACGAAACTGATTTTGTCGCGAACGCCGGAAACTTTGCAGCCTTCGTCTTCCATGAGCTGCCCAATGTCAACTGGGCCGGGTTCTATCTCGCGACAGCCTCGGGCGAGCTCGTGCTCGGACCGTTCGCAGGCCGTCCAGCTTGCACGCGACTCCCTCAAGGCCGCGGCGTCTGCGGAGTGGCGGCGGCCCGCCGTGCCACCCTCGTCGTCGACGACGTCGACGCCTTTGCCGATCACATTGTCTGCGACACCGCATCGCGCTCAGAGATCGTCGTCCCCTTGCTGGTGGGAGAAACGCTCGCCGGCGTCTTCGACTGCGATAGCCCGGAGTTGGCGCGTTTTACCGAATCCGATCGCAGCGGCATCGAGCGCCTCGTGCGCGTCTTTAGCGAATCGATGCGCCTGCCGGCGCCGTCCGAACGCTGAGCAAAACCCACGCGAAATTCGCCAGTGTCAGCGTGCCGATCGTCAGGAAGACGGCCTCGAAGCCGAAACGAGCGGCAATCGTCCCGCCGAGCAGCGGCCCCAAAAACATCCCGAGAAACGTCGCGCTCGACGTAATCCCGAAGACCTGAGCGCGCCGCTCGAGCGGGAAAAGGCGACCGATGAGCGCGTTTGCCGTCGGCAGCACGCCGCCCAAAAACAATCCGACGCCGAAACGCAAGGCGACGAATGCTGCGATGCTGCGAACGAATGCCTGCGGAATGGTAAACGCCGCGACGCCACAGAGTGCAACGAGCAGCACGCGCCGATAGCCGAGTCGATCGCTGCGCTTCCCTAAAAACGGCGACGCAATCAGATCGGCCAGCCCGGTCACGGCAAACGCAAGCCCCGCCGCAGTCGCCAGCCACGGAACGTTGCCGACGAGCGCGCGCACGAAGAGCGGCACGATCGGTTGTACGCCAAAGGCCACGACCTGCGCGAGCAACACGACCAGAAACATCGGCGCAAGTTGCCGATGGCGGACGATCTCGTGCAGGCTCTCCCAAAATGACGTACGGTCCTCCAGCGACCTGGTCGGTTTGACGTGCTCGCGCACGAGCAACCCGCATACCAGCGTCGCGACCAGCGCGAACGCCGACGTGACGAAAAAGACCAGTCGGTAGTCACGGAACCGGTCAGCTAAGAAGCCGCCGAACAGCGGACCGCACAACCCGCCGATGAGTTGCCCGGTGGCCATCCACCCCAGCGAAAACCCAAGGCTTTCTTCCGGCACTTGGGTCCCGACGAGGGCAATCGCCGCCCCGGAAAAGCCGCTGAAAATGCCCATGCAGGCGCGCGCCGCGAAGAGCTGCCAGACGTTCTGCACGGCGCCCATAAGAGCGGTGAATACTGCGATCGCCACGCAGCAACGAATGACCATTGTTTTTCGCCCGATGCGATCCGCGATGCCGCCCCAAAACGGCGAGAAGATCGCGGCGAAGAAAAAGTTCGCCGATGCAATGACCCCGGCCCAAACCGAAACCTTCGCGATCGGCGAAACACCCAGCTGAATGATGAACAACGGCAGAAACGGGCCGGAAACGGAGAAGGCGAAGGACATCAACGCCTGCACCGTTACCATCAGCCAGAGCGTGCGCTGCCATTGAGGCTTCACACGCTCACTGTTTTGCTACTGCGGTGGCGGTCCGCCCTCCATGTGCATCATGAAGGCCCCGTGCCCGGCCATTTCCATCATTGGACGGGGCGAGAGCGCGGTCAACAAGACCGTTCCGGCGTCCAGCTGCACGTGCGCCGTCCCTTCCATTTTTTCGTGGTTCATGGACGATGGATGGCCATCTGCCGGCATCTCGCTGCGGAGTTCGGTGCGCATTTGCTCGTGAAGCTGACGGCTCTGGTCGAAAAAGGATGAATGCGCGGTGAGAATCCGTTGACGCTCGCCGGGAGAGAGCATTGCGTCGAGCCGTTTCGCCGCGGCCGCTGTATCCGGGTTAGGCTCAATAGCCAGCTCGCCGATCGTCGCCGCGACGGCACGCCGATGAACCGGGGTCAGCGCGGAAAGAATCTGCGCGCGCATCTGCTGATGAAGCTGCGCTTCTTGGGCCATGAAGCGTTGCATTGTCTGCTGCATCGCCTGCCGCTGCTCGGCGGTAGGTTGGGTCGGCGCGTTCTGGTCGTCGGCTAGCGCCGCAATTGGAATTACGCTGAGCGCAAGCGCCAGCGCGAGTAAAGTTCTATTCATGATGTAACTCTACAACCGTTCCTCGTAAAAGTTACTGAGAAGCCGCTCGCTCAGCCCACGAGCTCGTGCCAGCTCGTCGCTTTGACGGTAATGCCGAAGTAGTCGGCCGCGGCTCTAATGTTGGCGAAGGCCTGCGCGCGTTCGGCCTGGCTCACACCGCTCACTTCGGCGAACCGCGCGATTGCGCTGCGGACGTGAGCCGCATCGGTAAGCGGCTCCTTTCGCTCTTTTGGGAACGCGAAAGCGCTGTCGGGCAACCTAGCGCGAGGGGTGTTTGCGCGATCGTTCACCGGCCTCCACGTAATATGCATCGCACTATCGTAGCGAATGCGTATGAACGCGGCATTGCCGGAATATAATCTTGTCATGAGCGGCACCGCAGTATCGCGGCGGCGGCACGCTTGCCCGGGAAGCCGCTGACGCATCCGCCCGGATGCGCGCCGGAACCGCACAGAAAAAGGTTCCGTACCGTGGTCCGAGTGGCGAAACGGTCTTCGTAGATCTGGCCCGGCAAAAGTTCCCCATGAAAGATGTGGCCGCCGACCAATCCGAAACGCGACTCAAGATCGGTTGGCGCCAGTACCTGGCGATGCTCGATGACGTTGGGAAGATTCGGCGCGTAACGCGCCAGGATCGCGATGATTTTGTCGGCGGCCGCTTCGCGCTTCTTCTCCGACCAGCCATCTGCCCGATCGTAGGGAAAATACTGCGCAAAGATCGAGAGAATGTGCTTGCCGGGCGGCGCTAACGACGGATCCGTCGGCGTCTGTAGGAAGCACTCGATCAGCGGCTCTTCACTCTCGCCCGCGGAACGCGCATCATCGTAGGCTTTTTGCAAATATTCCACCGACGGCGCGACGTGAATCGTGGCCCGATGGTGCGGCTGCGGATTGATGCCGGGGCGGCACGTAAAGTTCGGCAGCTCACCCAGCGCGAGATTCACTTTCAACGATGGCCCGACGCTCTTCCAGGCGTTGACCTTCGCAATGAAGGATGGTTCGAGCACCGATGGCTCGAGCAGGTCGAGAAACGTCGAGCGCGGATGCGCGTTCGATGCTACCGCCCGCGCCTGCACCATCATCGGCTCCTCGTCGTTCACCTCGACCCCGCACGCGCTGCCATCGTCGTCGATGACGATCTTCGCTACCGGCGCATCCGGGAAGATCTCGGCACCGTGCGCAACCGCCGCCGAAGCCAACGCGCTCGAAACGGAGCCCATCCCGCCGCGCACGAACGCCCACGCGCCTTGACTGCCTAGTAAGCGTCCGGCGAGATGATGCGCGAGAACGTAGGCCGTGCCCGGATCGCGCGGACCCAGGTACGTCCCGATCAGGCCATCGTTGACGAGCTCGGCTCGGAGCACCGGCGTGCTAACATAGCGCTCCACCAAGTCGGCGGCCGACCCGCGCAACAACCTTTGAGTTTCACGGTCAAAACGATCGAAGCGCGGATTCTCGTCCGAAAACGAATCGAACAGCGCTTTGCCCAAACGATCGGTGCGCTCGATGTACGCGTCGAGACCAGCGACGTCGCGCCGATCGAAAGCGGCGATTTCTCGCGCATTGCTTTCGCGATCGGCCCCCAGCAGCAGCGAACGGCCATCCGGCAAGGGCGTAAACGCGAACGGGTCCTTGCGATAGTACGATAAGCCGTGCGAGCGCAGGTCTAGCTCTTCAACTAGCCATGGATCGAGCAGACTGCACACGTACGAAGCCGTCGAAAGCGTGTAGCCCGGCCAGATGTCGTTTTCGCTGACCGCCACGCCGCCGATTCTCCCACTGCGTTCGAACACCGCAACCGATAGACCGGCGCGCGCTAGAAGCGCGGCGCACGCCAAACCGTTGTGGCCGGCCCCGATGACGACCGCGTCGTAGGAAGGCTTAGGCCGCGGAGAAGTGCCGGTGGTCAGCGATAAGATGGCCGCGACGCGAAGCAGTCGCGGCAATAGACGGGCTTATCGCCGCGCGGGCTGAACGGAACTTCCGCCACGCCGCCACACTGACTACACGTTGCCGTAAACATCTCGCGGGGGCGTCCGGTGCGTTCGCCGCCCGCGCCGCTCGAGCGCATCTGTTTGCGCGCTTGCCGGCAGTCCGGGCAGCGGTTCGGTTTATTTTGGAACCCTTTTTGCTCGTAAAACCGTTGTTCGCCCGAACTGAAGACAAACTGGCGCCCGCAGTCCACACAGTTGAGCATTTCATCGACGTACACGAAACCAGAAACTCCTTAGACTCTGCCTACCGTGCGGACTTCCAAGCGAAACCGACCGAGAATCCAACCACGTGACGAGAGCAGCATTTGTGCCCGCTTCCTGCGACCTCTGGCTTCCCCGTCCCTGCCGCCTGTCCAGCCCATTCGAGGTGTCACCCTAGCGATGCGCCGTCGCCCTTATCACCTACGCCCTTCGACAAGCTCGGGACAAGCTTTGTCCTGAGCTTGTCGAAGGACTGGAAGAGCATAGCTTTTTAATATGGCCGAAACGATTCCCGACGTGATCGAGCCCGCCTCATTGGCCGACTATTTGGAAGTGATGACGCGGGCGGTCTTTCAGGCCGGCGTGAGCTGGAAGCAGATCGCGCAGCACTGGGACGCCTACCGCGAAGCGTTCGAAGCCTTCGATCCGGCCACAGTTGCCGCGTATGACGACCTTGACGTCGCGCGAGTGCTTGCCATCCCCGGGATCCTCCGCATGCCGCGCAAAGTGCACGCGACGATTCGGAACGCGAATGCTTTGCTGCAGGTGGACCGCGATCACGGCACCTTTCTCAATTATCTGCGCTCGTTCGAATCTTACGCCGCGCTGGTAAAAGACTTTAAGAAGCGCTTCACCTTCATGGGTGACATGAACATTTGGTACCTGCTCTTTCGAACCGGAGAACCGGTTCCCCGATTTGAATCATGGGTCGCGACGATTCGTGGCGAGCACCCCCGGATGCGCGAGATGGTCGAGCGGGCTCGATTAGCCGATTGCTCACCCGAAGTCCAATCCGCTTGACGTAAGCCTCGAAGCCTGAAACGTCGTCACCTTCAAATGCGATGGCCACGTAGCCGTCGGGGCGCACGAGGTAGCTCGCGTTGCACGCAAATCCGGCTCGTTGCGCGTCACTATTCCATGCAAAAGTATGCACGGGGACTCCAATGCGCGAGCACAGCGTCGTGACCGCGGCGCGCGCCTCCCCATACACGTGCATCTGCCAATCGAGCGAGCGAAGGGCCGCGAAGTTGTCGAGGCTTTGCACCCACGGCAGGCGATCGCCGCCGCGCACGCCGCCGGCTTTGCCCGAACTGAGGCTCGAATCGGGGTAATGGATCTGAGTCTGTGAAACGGTCCGGAAGAGCGCCCGGCGAGCGGACGTAAAGCGACTCGCGCCGAGAAAGACCAGGGGTGGGAGCGCGCGTCGCATCAGCCGACCGAACACACCGGGCGCGACCATAAGTGTAAACGCTCGATCGGTTGTCACGACGAGCGCTCGTGCAAAGCCGATACGCTCCGCTTCGAACGTCTCGAGGATTTGTTCTGCTGCGTGCCCGCGAACCACGTCGGCAAGTTTCCATCCCAAGTTCACCGCATCGCCGATGCCGGTGTTCATCCCCTGGCCGCCGGCGGGGCTGTGAATGTGAGCCGCGTCACCCAGAATAAAGACGCGTCCAACTCGAAATCGTTCCGCGACCCGATGATGGACGCGGTAGGTCGCAAACCAGTTGACCTCGCTTACCGTCGTGTTCAGGAGCGGTTCGATGCGATCGCGGATCGTATCGAACGTAACGTTATGGGCTTCCGTGAGGCCATTCGGAACCAACCCGATCAATCGCTGCATCCCACTCGAGCGGACTGGGAACATAAGCACCAACGCGTGCTCGCCGAGGGTTGCGTAGACATCCGGCTCGAACGCCGCTGCCACCTTAGCGTCGCACACAAAGAAGAGCTGTTCGTACGTCTTGCCCGCAAAGCCGATCCCTAAGGTTTCGCGCACTCTCGAATGTGCGCCATCGCAACCGCAAAGATAATCGGCCGTGATTTCCTTGCTGCCATGAGGACCGGCGAGCGTCGCCGTCACGCCGTCTTCGCGCGCGTTGAAACCCACCAAGCTCGTTTCCCACTCCACCGCCGCGCCGGCCTCAACGAGCTTCTTTACGAGAAACTTCTCGTGATCGTCTTGCGGATAGGTGACTGCAAATGGGTAAGGGCTGATGCCCTTTCCGATATCGCTCAGCTTTAGTTGGATGATCTCTTGCAAGCGCCCGTCGCGCCCCGCCTCGCGCAGATGCACTTGCTGGACGACGATTCCCTCATCGATCATCTCGCCGGCAAAGCCGAACTGCCGGTAGAACTCGAGCGTACGCGCCTGTACGACCATCGCGCGCGAGTGTTCGCCGGGGCCGGCGCCGTCGTCGATTATCCGAAACGCCACACCGCGCCGCGCCAAACTCAACGCCAGCACCAGGCCCGTTGGACCCGCGCCGACGATTATGACTCGCTCCTGCGTCACGTTGGTGACGGTGACGGCGAGCCGCCTGGAATCACTGGCCGATTGTTCGGTCGGATCAAGTAAATGCCTAGGGCTGGCGCGTAGTTGAGCTCGGGCACGGGTTTCCCGCCGAAGCCCCGCTGTTCCAGCTCGTCCGTCGTCGTCGCCGCGATCCGTCCGCAGGCGACCAGCGCTGGCATCGCGGTGACGTCGCCGGGATCGAGTTCGTACCACGACCCGGCCTTGCCGGCGTGCGCCGTGATCGTCCAACTCGGCGCGGCCGTTCCGCTCGCAAAGTGCTTGCGCAACTCGTCGAGCGCCTGCGTTGCGAGATTCTTGACTTCAGCGGTGCAAGACGTCGACGCGCGCAGTTCGAACGGATCTTTCGGCGGCGCCGCCGGAAGCTTGTAGACCCGGAACGTCTCCTGTCCCGCGCGCGGCTGACGTGCAACAAAGTACAAGCCGACAGCCGGCATGAAGGTCACCTGCGGCACAAAAAATAGCGGGCTTGACGGCGCAAAGAGCTTGCGCTGCGTCACATCGTCGCTGCGCGCAATGTGCAGCGACATGCACCCGGCGACGACCCGCAGCATCCCGGAGCCCTTGGGGATAATCGCGAGCGCATAGGTGAACTCCATCCCATGGTACGTAACCGTGGCATCGCTTAGCGCGGGTGCCGCCATCGTTGCGGGATAACCGGCCACGGTGCGAGCCGCTTCGATGCGCGTGACGAACGCTTTGAGCTCCGCCGAAAGCTGCCGCGCTTTCGCACCGTTGTCTGCGCTGCACGTCGTCGGATTCGCACCGACCGCGAACGGATCGGCGGGCGGCGTTTGGGGCAAGGTCGTGAACAACGATTGCAACCCGCGCCCGCCGCCCGGTCCCCCCGGTCCAGGCGTAGAGGGAGCCCCACCCGCCGCGCCGGGACCTTCGCCAAAACCTCGCGCGCGAAACGCCGTTCCGGTCTGCGACGACAGCGCGCCTTGACCAAACTTCACCGAATACGTCAGCGAATACGTGCGCGGAACGAGCGGTCGTGCGATGTTTGGAATCACGTATCCGCCGACGGTCGTGAAGGGCACGGCATTCGCCGGACTGGCAAACACGCCGGAGTAGGTGTTCGTGAAATTGCTGGCGGCAAACGTCAGCGTGCCCCGTGTCAGCTGAGCGGTGACGCCGGCGTCGAACGTGGTATATGGCGGCAGGTTGTTCGGATTGTTCGAGCCCACGTGCTGGGCGTCTGCAAGCCATTCGAGGATCGAGTGCGGCGCCTTGTAGTCGAGCACGACGCCCGACTTCAGGAGCGGCACGTTGGGAAGCTGTTGGCCGGGAATCGTGATCGACCACGGATTGTCGAAGATATAGCTGTTCGAGTTCGCCTGCGCCCCGGTGACGTTGTAGTAGGCCTGCACGACCAGATCGCCCAGCGTAATGTAGCCCGTTAGCTCGGCACCCTGATACAGTCGGTGCACGCCGGCGATCGGCGTCATGAAGTAGAGCTGCTGCGCGGTGAACGGCGTGCTCGGTGGTGTGCTACATCCCGCCGGGGAGTTATACAGCTGAGCAACCTGCGCAAGATAACCCGGCGGAAGCTGCCCGAGTTGGTTGAGGATCACGCCGTCAACATAGACCGGCAACAGCACCCCGCTTTGCAACTGCCGATAGAGCGTCAGGGCAACGTTCCCGCCGTGCAGCTGGTGCGTGTACGACAGACGCACCGAGTTAGACGAGCTGTTCTGCGGTTGTTGCCCCGGCGCGCTCCCGTACGCAACCTTTCCGTTACAATCGAACCGCAGCGAAGCCGGATCGCTGAGAATTTGCAGGCGGCCTTGGGTCGCCGCCGCTCCACCCAAGGAAAAAGACGCGCTGTAGGCGTCACGCGCTGTCGGGTGCCACGTCGCCGCCAGGCTCGCTAGTTCCGAAACACCGCTGCTGCCGGTGGCGGTGCTCAGACCGGCCGATCCCGCGAGCGTCAGCTTGTCGTTGGAATGAATCGTGTCGGTCGCCTGCAGCACTGAATAGTGCGTCGATTCCGCGCCGCTGTAGAATGGGAGCGCCTGTGGCACGAGCGGCGTCGTGTTGAACTGTGAAGAGGTGCCGTATGCCTGAATGGAAATCGTGTGCCGCTGTTGCGCCGGGAGCGTCGCATTGACAACGTAGCCACTCGATTTCGCCTCGGTTGAATATCCCGTCGGCGACGGAAGACCGTTCACATAGCGCGCCAGTTGATTCAACACGCCCGTCGCATCGAGCGAAAAGACTGAGGCTTGCAGCTGCGTCGCTCCGACCAAGGCATTGTCAGTCGCCGAATACATCTGGTTATTGGTGGCGTCACTGTTATTTGGACCGTAACCGCAAGGTAATGTCGTCGCCAGATCGCCGTTGTAGCGAAGACACACCAAGTTCGTATTGCGGGTGGAGTTCATGAACGTCGCACTAAGCGAGTTGGAGTCGCCAAACTCGTACCGGCCGCTAAAGAGATTGCCGGAAATCGTGCTGTCGCCGTCGTGCATGTACGATAAGCCGCTCGCGTCCTCATAGAAGTCGCCGTCGGCGAGGCTCGGATTGAGCCGGCTGACCGTCTGAACGGCCACTCCGAGTTTGCCGACGGACCCCGTTTCCCCGATGGAATAGTTGTCGCGCCCGTAGCTTCCGACGGACATCTGTAGTTGCGATATCCAACTCAACGTCGGCTGCAGCGTGCTGAAGTTCACCGATCCGCCCAAGCCACCGAGTGTCGGCCCCATGTGCGCCGAGGCGCCTTGGAAAAGATCGGTCGCGAATGCCGCGAGATTTCCGGCCGATCCCGGCGCGTTGAGCGGAATTCCATCCAGCGTCAACTGGGTCTGAGTCGGGTCGTGCCCTTCCAGAGAAATCGTCTGCGTCGCGTTGCTGTCGTCGCTCGACGTCGACACGGTGACCCCGGAAAGCTTGTTAAGCGCATCGGCCAAATCCGTGGAGAGCCGCCGCTGCGGTGAGTTCTGATCGATGCTGGTGGCGGAAATCGTCGCCGCCGCTTTGGCAGTAACCTCACCGATGACTTTCAAGCCGCCACTTTCCAAGGCGAGCGCGAAGTTGACCGTGACGAGCCGGCCGTCTAACACTTCAAACGACGACGACGTCAGGCTTTGGTAACCACGCCGAACGATGCGCGCGCGATAGATGCCGTCGGGGACGTCGGAGAAAACGACCTTGCCATTCTTTCCGGTCACTTCTGAGGTAATGACGGGCCCGTCCAACAACACACGCGCAAGTTCGACCGGTTGCTTGGTGGCAGCATCCACGACGACGATGTCGATCTCGGCCGACTCGGACTGCGCGCGCGCTTGCGCCCCGACAAAGCCGAACAGCAGAAGCAAGTACACGGCCACCGCAGCACTGCATCGGAGCATGACGCAGCGATTATAAGCGATGAGCGAAGCGCCGCGCCTTGAACAACGCTGTGAAAAACTCTCTCAACGTCAGAACGGGATTAAAGTGTAATGGTTACTGCCGTACCCTGACCCGGAGCGCTGTCGATCACGATGTCGCCGCCAACCCGTTCGACCGCGCGCTTTGCAATGGCCAGGCCCAGCCCGGTGCCGGCGATTTCACCACGCTGGTCGCCGCGGTAAAAACGCTCGAACGCATGGAGCCGCTCAGCTTCCGACATCCCCGGACCCTGGTCGCTTACGCGGATGACCGAGTGACCGTTGTTGCGCGTTGCTCGGAGATGAATCGGGGCGTCGGGCGCATACTTTAGTGCGTTCTCGATGACGTTCCAGACCGCTTCGGCCAGCTCGCCTCGATCCGCTTGCACGCTCTCGATGCCGTCGACGCTGTAATCGATCACGCGCCGATCGTCTAGCCGCCGGGCGGCTTCGCACTGGCTGCGCAGAAGCTCCGCGACGTCGACTTTCTCAATGTGGGGCGGCGCTTCCGAATCGAGACGCGCCAAGCGCATCAGGCGATCGATGAGCCCGCGCATATGCTCTTTCTCGATCGACATGGTACCGAGAATCTGGCGCGCAATTCGCGGTTCTTCAATCGCGCCACGGCGCAGCACATCGATGTATCCGCCGATTACGGTAAGCGGGGTACGAAGCTCGTGCGACGCGTCGGCCGCGAACTGCCGCATACGTTCTTCGGCCTGACGGCGGTGATCGATCGCCGTGGCAACGCTCGCCACGGCATCGTTGAACGCGGCCGTCAGCGACGCGACTTCGTCGCCGCCGGCCATGACAAACCGACGCTGCGTGTAATCGCCATCGGCCAGCGCTCGCAAGGAGTCGCTCACTTCATTGATTGGCCGCAACGACTGCTGTGCAAAGAGCCTTCCTACAAACCAAGAAAGCAGAATCGCGGCAAGCGCAATCGTCAGCACAATCCGCCAGTACGGAATTAGCGAAACTAGGAGCAGCGGGAACGAAGGAGCGAAGCCCACGTAGCCGCCTTCAACGTAGGTTAGCGAGAGCGGCTCGAGGCGTGTGGGGTCGGGCGGTACCGGACCGCGGTAACTGTAGACGTGAACCGGCCCCCGGTTACTGTGTTCGGTCAGCACCTGGGGTCCGCGCATGGAGAGCGGGATAAAATGCTGCATTCCACCGGCTGCTAGCACGCCGGAGAGCGCCTTCGGGCGCAGCGTCTTGTCGCCGGCGAGATACCGCCCTTTCAAGTCGAAGACGGTCACGCGCAGGCCAATGCCACCGAGCGCGTTGACGATCTCGGGCGCGGCTTGCCTGAGATTCATCCCCTCGCGGCGGTATTGGTCGACTAAGATGCGCGCCTCTTCATGCTTCGCAACCATCACGTCGCCGGAAAAACGCCACAGCTCAAAGACCAGCGCGATGGACGACGCCAAGATAACGATGAGGACCGTCACGCCCAGCAGCACCGCGTAGAGTGCGGAGAAACGCGCCGCGAGTTTCACGCTAGGTCTCCGCTGCTATTGCGAGAGGCCGTAGCCGACGCCGCGAACCGTTCGAATGAATGACCCCGGTTCGCCCGCGCGGTCGATCTTCGCGCGTAGATAAGAAATGTACGTTTCGACGATGTTCGGTCCGCCCTCGAAATCATGCCCCCAAACAATTTCGAGGAGATGATCTTTGCTGAACACACGTCGTGGTTCGCGCATGAAAACTTCAAGCAGATCGAACTCGCGCTGAGTGAACTCCAGCGACTCTTTTCCGCGCCAAGCCTCGCGCGTGCCGGGATTGATTGAGATGTCGCGCCAGCGCAGGACGTTTTCTTCAATCAGCTGCGGCCGGCGCAGCTTAGCCTGCAGGCGCGCGATCAGTTCTTCAAAGACAAACGGCTTGACCAGATAATCATCCGCGCCCGAGCTCAGCGAGCGGACCTTATCTTCGGTGCCGCCTTTGGCCGTGAGCATGAGGATTGGCGCCTGCGTGATCTCCCGCAAGCGCGGCAGCAACGTGACCCCGTCGATCTTCGGCATCATGATGTCGAGAACGATGAGCTCCGGGTCGAAGACCTTGACCAGCTCGAGGGCGGCAAGGCCATCCGTTGCCGTCCGGACCTCGTAGCCTTCGCGGGAGAGTCCAAGTTCCAACATCTCCCGTACCATACGGTCGTCGTCGATGACCGCAACGCGGGCATTGGGCATACTGTGCATTTCTACGTTGCATCGTCCTTTGCCATCCTGTGAGCCACCTGAACCCGGCGCTAGGCCGCACGGACGGGCGGGCGCCAACGCCCGATTCGCTGGCCGCTAACCAGGGCAGCCTGCCCAATCGCTTCCAACGGGTGAGCCACGACGCGAATCCCGCGATCCTCCAAAATCGCCGAGGTCGCTTCGTCGGGCGCCCAATGCGCGAACAGGTGGATCTCTTCGGCCCCGGTGGCCCGCGCGAGGATGGACATGACGTCGGAGAGCCCGCATTCCCCCTGGGAGAGCAACCGGGAGACCACCTCGCCGCGAAATCGCGAGCTGCTCCATCCGGCCGCCACAATGAGGATCCGCGACAGCTCACCAACGCGGGTTGCCTCAAAGTCGATGACCGCCGCTTCTACCTTTCCCATGCCTTGCTCGGTCTGGGCATGGAGGGTCGCCCCGGTAATCGAGGCGCTGGCTCCTGCCGTTAGGAGAGCTCCTGCCCCGATAAAGTACTCGTCCATGCCGCAATCCTGGCATGGACGAGTGCCAACTGGGTGGCGTACAAACCCGCACGCCACGCTTTTTCTAGCCTTTTTACCCGTTAGAACGGGTCCGGGGGCGTCACGGCCAGGGTAACAATAAGCGCGATCACAAAGCTGAGCATTCTATCCTCCTAAAGTTTCCAGATGAGATGGCGGCATCTACTCAGACAGCGGCCACCACTCCTTGTTATGTGAACAGACCCCTGACGCCCACAGTCAAATCAGGCCGAGTTGTCGCGCGGTAACAATTGCCTCCGCATGACCGTGACAGTCAAGCTTTTCAATTGCATTTGCTATGTGAACTCGCACAGTGTGTATACTTCGTGTCGTTTCGGCGGCAATCTCTTTTGGAGCCAATCCTGCCGCCAGCAAACGAAGGACGTCGCGCTCCGACGCCGTGAGGGCAACCCCTGCGACCGTTTGAACCTCGAGGCTGCACAACTTTCGATAGACGACCCTTAACAACTTGGCGACATCGGCGTAACCCAACGTGGCCAACGCTTCAACTTTTTCCGTCGCCGTAGCGCCGCACTTGTAACCGCTTCGTAATAGGCTTTTCACAAATGCGGCCGCTTCCCTTATCACAGTGTCCTCAGAGCTTAGGCGCCGTAAGATGCGTTCTGCTACTGTCGGCCTCCCGTTAGCGATCTCAGCAAGAGCACAAAGGGTCTGGCTTATCCCGATCGACCGCGTACCGAAGAGGCCAGCGACGTGTGGGGCCGCTCCGAGTTCGGAGATCTCGCGAAGTAGACTAACGGAGGCGTCGCGATAGCCATCGAGGCTCAGGAATAGAGCGTATTGCGCTCCACACGAAAAACGATCGAAGTCAAAGTGCATTTTTGCCCAACACGAACCGATCAGCCGCTGAGCTTCACCAAAGTGACCCTGCCAAGCCAACCGGACCGATTTGAACAGCGTGATATATTGCTTGGCCGAATCATCGGTCCTAATAGAGGCTAGACGCTGCTCCACCGCGATACTCTGTTCGACGTCACCGCGACGCATGTGACCGCTTAGCATTTGAAGGAGCGCGGTTTGAAGAGCGAACGCGTCGCCCGCTCTCACCGCTGCTGTGGCCGCTACCTCAGCGAACTTCAATTGGCGTTCAACGTCATCTTCCTCATGAAGTGCCAAGTTTGAAAGTACAGCGTTGGCTCGACTCGAAATACCGTATAGATGCACTTCCGCTGCCAGTTCGCTCGATTGTGTCAGAAGATCAAATGCGCGGCCAACATCTCCGGCGTGTCGATTCACGATACCGAGATGGTGGAGGACTTTTGCACGGACGGCGTCGGAGTCCACATCGTGTAACAATTCTTCGATCTCTGCAACAGCGCTATCGGCATCTTTTGTATCTCCAGCTATTGCACGCTTTGCTGCCATCAGGGATAGTGCCTCGACACGATAGGCTGTTCTCTGGTCACGATCGCTTGCCACCGGATCAAGAACACTCGACACATCGGTTCCCTGATTGCCAATCAGTGATGCTAGTCGCAGGCTCGTCGTCGCGAAGAGGTTGCGATTGGTCCCAGATCGCGCAAGGGAGCGCCGCAGAAGCGATTCGGCTCTTGAGAATTTGCCGGCGATCGCTTGCAACACTCCTTGCAGGGCCAGGACCGTTGCGTTCTCTCGGCGAGTCGTTTCATCCAAAGACTCTATCGCGCGACCGATAACGTCGCCACGGGCGCGTTCCAGCATGTCGAACCCGTATAGTTCAAGCAGCCTCACCACGTCGGCCGGTGAAGCCGCAAGAACGTACGCCGCGATGGCATGTTCGATGTCGCCGCTAGATGCCAATGCATGGGCGGCACGTAGGTGCACGAGCTGCAGCGAACGTTTCCCACCGAGCGCGCTTTGATGACGCAAAAACTCGCGAAACAGTTCGTGGCACTGATAAACGCCCGGAGCCTCCTCGTAAATAAATGCGGTCCTTTCCCGCAAGCCTTCCACAAGGGGAAGGGCACGGTCGAACCCCGCACGCTCGAGGACGGACACGTCAATAATCGGAAGCGCAATGGCAACCTCGAGCAGTGCACGTTCCTCGTCGCCGAGCCCCGCATAAACCTGCTCCGCAAGAAATCGGTAGATCATCTCGCGCGTAATCGCCGATACGTTGCGAAGCTCGGAAGAGCGCGTAGAGGTACGCAGCGCAAAGCTCATTGCCGCCGGCCAGCCCTCAGTCAGCGCCAGCAGATCGGTGAACTCGTCCTCGCGAACCGTCAGTCTAAGTCCACTCGCGGCGACTCGTACCTCGTCCAGCGTGAAGCGGAGTTCTTCTTCGCCGACCGGCAAATCGGCGTCGCGATAGGCAAGCCACGTACCAAGCGGTAGACTCGTCTTCGAACGTGAGGCAAGAATCCAGCGAATCGCGCCTTTCGTCCGCTCGATGAGCGAGGCCAAGAACGCAGCAACCTCCGGATCGCCCTCGGCCACGTGTAAATCATCGATCGCAATCACGCCACTGAACGATTCCAAGTGCGCCTGCATCCATCGTGCCAAGTCGGTAGCTCGCTTCGGGGAGGCTGTACTGCGCTCGTACGCTCCCGCAAGCGCGGTGATCGCGTGCGGAGCATGCTGCCGCGACGCTTCCGCAAAACCGCGCAAGAAGCTCAACAGCGTGGCATGTTCCCCGCGCAACGAAAAACGCACGTACGGCTCGCGTAAGGCTCGCAAATATTGGCGTAACACGACGGACTTCCCATAACCCGCCGGAGCGATCAAAAGCGTGATTGGGTAACTCGCCGATGCAGCTAAGCGTTCGACTAAACGCGGGCGCTCGATCGGTGCAAAAGCACCGACGTCACTCCGCCCGTCGCCCTGAACTACCCGCACGAAGTTTTGCTTCTAGGGCTTGCCGACGTCGCCTTTACCGGCGAGTTTGCTGACAAAATACGCCACCATGGCGCCTTCCCAATGCAGCCGTAGCGCGAGCCACGAGCGCTGCGCCGGACAGGTGATCTCGCCGAGTTCGAGCACAAGGCTGCCCGCGCGCGCGTCGACTTGCTGAAACCCGTAATATTCACGCAAACTCGATGTGAAATTATCCGGCTCGAACCCGAACGGCCAATACGCGCCGTACAACTCTCGCCACTCCGCTGCGGCGTAAGCATCCCGCTTATGCGCGTAACCGATCGAAGCTGCGCTCCGGCATGGCGGATTCGATCCGTCGAAATGGATGAAGATCGCAACGCTTACACGATACTGGCCATTGAAATCCGCGGGCAGTCGCGCCACCGTCAGGCCGCCGCTCCGCAAGATCTGCGTCGCGGCGTCGGCGACGATCGGGGTCCACGCGCGTTCGCCGGTGGCGCCGAGATTACAATGGTGCTGCGGAAAGTGCTCGCAACTCGCGGGTCGGCCTTCGTGACCGGCCGAGATCAGCACGTCGTATTTCAACAACGAAACAGCGAGCAGTAATGCGTGCATTACCAGCTGCCAGACGCGCCGCCGCCTCCAAAATCGCCGCCGCCGCCCGAGAAGCCGCTGTCAAAATCGCCCCCGCCAGACGACGAACCGCCGATGATCGCGCCGGCGGCCCAAGCCGGCCAGCTGCTCATATCCTTTTTCGCCGCCTTGGGGCCTTCACGCAACACGAGATACCCGTAGCGTAGAGTGCGCACCACCGCCATGACGATGAAGAAAATCAGGAAACCAAAGGTAAGGATGACCATGACGATCAGGAACACCGCAACGCCGCTGTCTGCGCCTGACGACGGCTGTGCGGGCGGCGGCGTAACGCCCTTGTATGACGGTGAAATCGTCGTCAACATCGCCGCGACTCCGTTCGACACCGCGCCGTTGGGATCGCTGGCTTTCATGCGCGGAACGATAACGTTCTCAATGATCCGGTGCGCATCTGCATCGGTCAGCGAGCTTTCGAGACCGTAGCCGACCTCGATTCGCACTTTGTGGTCTTGCATGAAGAGGAACAAGACCGCGCCATCGTCGTGCCCCTTCCGCCCGATCTTCCATTGATGCGCGCTCTCACCGGTCCACGTTTCCAATGGGACGTCGCCGGTCGTCTGGCCGATCCAAACGATCACCTGATGCCCGGTCGCTCGTTCGTACGCCTGAAGTCTGTTTTCAACCGCCGCACGGGTGTCGCCGGCGAGGGCGCCGGCGTTGTCCGTGACGTAATGATCGGGCGTTGGCGGAACTTTGAAGCCCTGCGCGGCCGTCGCTAGCGGCCAAATCAACGCGACGGTGAGCAGCGCCGTAAACCCAAGGCGAGTCTTCATGGCCGCCCCTCTACCTGCGGTTCGGCAAAATGAGCGTGCAACGCTTTCCCAATGAGTCCGATCGCGTAGACTATGCCGTCATAAACCTCGCCGCGCTCAAAATAGGGACGCGTTTGCTTAACTACGTCCTGCCAAAACGCGTCGCCGACGCGTTGGTGCAGCGCCCGATCGCCGACAATTGCAAATCGACGCGCGTTTGGTGCAACTAAAATCAACGCCGCGTTTGCATTTTCGTGCCGGTGCAATCCAGCACGCTTGAACTCCCGCCCGGCGCGCTCGAAGGCATCGACGCTGCTGTCCGGAACGATGCGGACGCCAATCCGCCCAGTCGTGCCGTCCTCAGCCTCCGCCAGAGCCCGAACGATTTTGGCGCGCTCGTCGCGCGTCACGGGCTGAAGTTCACCGCCGGCGCAGTTTGCGCACCGGGCTGCGATTGGAAGTAGGGCTTTTCGTTAAAGCGGCTCCCGAACAGGCCCGCGACAAAAACCGTCGGAATCGTATCGCGCTTGGTGTTAAACGCGCGCGCGACTTCGTTATACTTGCGGCGCTCGAAGGCAATCCGATTCTCCGTCCCCTCGAGTTGGGCTTGAAGCGTTTGAAAGTTTTCGGTTGCGCGCAGCTGGGGATAGTTCTCGACAACCGCTAACAAGCGCGACAGTGCCGACCCGAGTGAGTCCTGCGCGGCTGCGAACTTTGCAAAGTCCTGCGGGTTGTTCACCGCGTTTTGCACGACCTGTGGTGAGATCTGGCCGACGCTCGCTCGCGCTTTTGCGACCGCCTCATAAGTGCTCGACTCGAAGTTCGCTGCGCCCTTCACGGTTGCGACGAGGTTGGGGATGAGATCTGCGCGTCGCTGGTAGACGTTTTCTACCTGCCCCCATTGCGCGTCGACGGCTTGCCCCAGTGTGACCAGCGAATTGTACGCGCCCCCGATAAAGAGAAGCACAATCACGACGATCGCGACAATAACGATTGGACCGACGTACGAACGACGTTGCTGCATACTGGGCTGATGCGCCGCCGTGCGGCCGGTCCCTGCCCAGGCAGGCATGGCGGCGGGCGTGCGTAAGAGCGCGCGAATGCTCCGGGCGCTGATTGCCGCGGTGCCGATCGCCGCGTTAACCGTTGCGGTACCGCTCGTAAATCGGGTCGAGCCCCGCATTTTCGGGCTGCCCTTCCTCTTATGTTGGATTGCGACGTGGGTTCTTGTCGCGCCGGCCTTTCTGTGGACGATTGGACGATTGGAGCGGCGCTGGTGATCGCGCCGCCAACAACCGCACTCGCTATCGTCGCGATCGTCATACTCGGAACGATCGTTCTTGCGTTGCTCGCGGTGCGGCGCGTCAAGATGGATCCGCAGCAGTATATAGTCGGCGGCCGGTCCTTTGGGACGATCTTTCTATGGGTGCTGCTGGCGGGGGAAATCTACACGACCTTTACTTTCCTGGGCATCGCGGGGCTTTCGTACTCGCAGGGCGCGCCGGCGTTTTATGTCATGGCCTACGGTGCGTGCGCGTATACGATCGGTTACTTTTTGACGCCCGCCATTTGGCGCGTCGGCAAGGAGAACAATCTCCTAACCGGCGCGGATTTCTTTGAGCTGCGCTTCAACAGTCGCGCGCTCGGCGTCGCGGTCGCGGTCTTGCAGTTTGTGATGATCGTGCCCTACGTCGCGCTGCAGCTGAGCGGCCTGCAGATTCTCCTGCGCATCGCAGGCTACGGCGCCTACGACGCTACTGCTTCGGTCTGCATCGCGTTTATAGTCCTTGCCCTCTTCGTCTTTAGCGCCGGCCTGCGAGGGACCGCGTGGGCCAGCGTCGTCAAAGACGTCTTCGTCTTAGGTGCCGTGATTTTTGCCGGCGTTGCAATTCCAACGCGCTTTTTTGGCTCGCCAAAGGCAATGTTCGATCGGGTACTGGCACTGCATCCACAGATGCTTACGCTGCCCCATGGAAGCGCGATTCATGGGACGGTTTGGTTTGCTTCAACGGTGCTCTTGTCGGCGATTGGATTCTACATGGGCCCGCATTCGTTCAACGCGGTCTACAGCGCTCGCAGTGGCGATACGTTGCGTCGCAACGCGATGCTGTTGCCATTCTATCAAGGCTTCTTGACCCTGATGATCTTCGCCGGGTTTTCAGCCGCGTTGATCAACCCAGGCTTAAAAGGAACTGCGGTCGATCAATCCTTTATGCTCGTCGTGCAACACTACTATCCCTCGTGGGTTCTGGGTTTGATCGCCAGCGCCGGTGCTCTCGCCGCACTGATTCCGGCTTCGGCCCTGTTGCTCGCCGGCGCGAGCGTCATCACCAAGAACGTCGCCGGCGACGCGTTTGGCATCGCGACCAGCGACGCTGCCCGAACGATGCTCACCCGCGTTCTCGTTTTGATCGTCGCGTTACTGGCGCTCATGGTCTGGCTCGTAGCACAGCGCACTGTAGTCGAACTGTTATTGCTGTACTACAACGGGATCACTCAATTTGCACCCGGCGTCGTAGCTTCATTCCTCTGGCGCCGCGTCACCGCGTGGGGTGCCGCCGCCGGGATCGTCGCAGGGCTGGCCGTCGCGATTCCGCTCGCCGCCATGAACATTGCGCCATTAGGAATCAACGCCGGTTTCATCGCCTTGCTTGCCAACGTCGTCGTAATGATCGGCGTCTCGCTGGCGACTCCCAGACCGTTCTAGTAAGGCGTTCCGGGGCCCGATGCCGGATTCACGGCTATTCCGCTACCGGCACCTCCAGGAATCTTGATCTCGACGAGTGGCAAGTGGCCGGGTCGGTACTTGGGCCCGGGAAAGGTCCACTCGGTGACGGAGCCGGCCGCCACGTAGGCTCGCCGCTCGGCGCGGTCCAGCGCAAGGGCGTCGGGATGCAGAAAAGGACGCTTATCCGGGGTAACACCGACGCTGCCAGCGCGACCGATATGACCGAACACATGTGTCATCTCTTTTGATCCTGCTGCGAACTCACCGCATCGAAATGCAAACGGGTCACAAATAGCCAGCGCGCTGCTCACAGTCGTGACGATCGCACCCGCGGATACTAACTCGAGCCCGAGATTCTGTGGATTTCCAGCTCCGCTCATCCATCTATCGACTTGCGCCTTATTCTTCTGCGTCATGAAGGTTACGTAAAGATTGCCTTGATTGTCGACTGCGTCGAAGGCTCCGTTGCGGGCATTCGTATCGCTCAGCGACCCCGTCGGCGTCGTGCTTCCACTCGCGTACACCTCAACGAGGGTGTTCGGATTGACATTGTTTTTATATTCCGTTACGTACGCGGTCCCCGTCGTTTCATCTACGGCGACGGCATTCGGCACGCCATAGGGGTCGGTCAGCGCCGATTTCGCCGTCTTACTCCCCGGCACAAATACGAAGACTTTTTGCGCCATGGCGTCGGCGACCCAGAGACTGCCCTTGGAATCCACGAACAGCCCCTGCGGAGATTGGAACCCGGTGACGCTTCCGCAAGGCCCCGCGTGAAGCCGGGCGCGATCGTAGATCTCGATCGACCGGTTAGCCGCGGAGACAACATACACTACCGACGCGGGACAGTTTGACGCGTCGAAGTGAGCTCGTGAGGAATCGGTCGTGGGAGCGACCGACGACGAGTTGATGGACGAACAGGCTACAGCGCCGGCAACGACGACCGCGGTACCGAGCATCCGGGCCAACCATCCTAAAAGTACGATTGCGCGAGTACCTTTCATATCGGCCGCCTCCTATTGCGATGATAGCACATTAGTGCGCGCTAAAGCCGAGCTTCACTCCTCGAGCTCTGAGTGTCCCGTCACGCTGAGGAGTTCAATCTCGACCATCTGCAGATCGAGCACTCGCTGGAGACGTCGCAGGACCGTGTTGTCGATCTTGCCTTCCTCGCGAAGTTGAATCAACCGCTTTCTCTGAACGTCGAGCAACTCGCGTTGCGCCTGACGGTAGAGCGACGTCACTTGCGCGGCGCGAGCGTCGGGGGCGGCCGGGCGGAACTCGGCCCATCTCGCCCCGAGGCGCTTTCGATGAAGGTCTAAAATCTCTCGGGGATACGCCGCCTGCCGTTCGAGCTCGTCGAGTCGTTGAATCGCCACGCGAGCGGTAGCCGCCAAGGCGAGTCGCTCTTCCCTCACGGCGGCGCCATCGTCCTTGACTCCCAGCCGCCGAATGAGATACGGCAGTGTGCCGCCTTGGCCGACCAAGGTGGCTAACAGAACGCCAAACGTAATAAAGATGAGCAAATCCCGAAACGGGAACGGGCCCGCGACGGTCTCGAACGGAATTGCCAGGGCGGCCGCCAGCGAAACACCGCCGCGCATTCCGGTCCATCCAAGAACGGCAACGTGCGACCAGTCCGCTTTTCCCCCGACGTGCTCGGGCTCGTTAGTGGCGGGGAGCAGTCCCTGAGCGAACGTCCACAATAAGCGCAGAACGATGCATACGCCGGCGACGGCACCCGCCCACCAAATGAGCTGTATCGCGGAGTACTCGTGCAGCGCCAAAACGATTTGGTGAAATCTGATGCCCACTTCGACGAAAATGAACGCGTTGAGCAGGAACACCACGGTAACCCAAAAGCCCGTCAGCATCTCGCGCGATCTCGGCTGCAACACCGTCGGCGTGAATCGGCTCACGAAAATTCCCGTCGTGACCGTTGCCAATACGCCCGATGCACCGATGTAATAGGCGGGCAGGTAGGCAACGAACGGAATCATGACCGATATCGTCCCCTGCAACGTATCGTCCTTAATCGCACGCCATGCCAGCACCGCAAGTCCGCCCGCGGCCAGACCAATGGCCACGGATTCGACGATAGAGAGCGCCAAATCCGCGGCGGCATGCGGCAACGAGAACGCGGCGCCGACGACGGCCGCGATGCCAACGCCGTAAAGGATCAGCGAGGTGGCGTCATTGATCAGGCTTTCGCCTTCGATCGTCCCGATGATATGCCGAGGCACGTTGAGCCGATCGGCGATCGCAGCGAACGCTACTTCATCGGTGGACGACACGATGGCACCTAAAACAAATGCCACGCCCCAGCTCATGCCGGGGACGATGGCATGGGCAACGGCGGCCACCGCGACTGTCGTCAGGATGACCAAACCGAATGCCAACTGAAAGATCCAGAGTGCACCCGCGCGGAACTCGCTCGTCGGCGCCGTCACGCTCTCCCAATAGAGCAGCGGCGGAAGAAAGACGACGAGTACCAACTCAGGCGGCAACGGAATCGTAGGCACACCCGGAATGAAGCCGATTACCATGCCGCCTAACACCAGCGCGATTGGGTAGGCAACGTTGATCCGATTCGCGATCGAAACAAGTACGATGATCGCGATAAACACAACGAGGAGCGCGGTCACCTTACGCACCCCGTCACGGAGAGAGCTTGACTTTCGCGCGAATCTTGCAAACTACGGACACGCGGACGATCGTGGTGCGGTTAACTTTCCGCTAATCGGCGGCAAACGTGCGCACCGGGTGCACCTGAAAGAACGTTTCACCGGGTGGGCTGGGCCCAAAGACGCGTTGCGCAGCGGGGGACGCGTGGAACGCTTCAATCTCTTCGATGTGCTTGAACCTGTACACCACGGTCGAAGCGCCGTCGTCATCCCCGTCGAACATGGTCGCACCACGGAAGCCCGGCGCCGCAACGATCGAACCAGCGAGGCCTTTACGCCGCTCAACGTTGAGTAAGACTCGCTCGAAGGCATAAGCGTCGGTCGATGCCGGGTCGATGGCCGCTTCAGCGATCGTCGCTGCGACCTGATAGAGCACCAGCGAGAGTGATTCAGCGACGGCGCGCCGCTCGGAGAAGAGGTGATGATCGTCCCACGCGGCCTGGAGATGCTTGAAACCCTCGTGACCGTCGAGGTGGAGCAACGCGATCACGCGCCGGCGATTGTGAGACTCCAGGACCGTTGCTTCCCGAGCTTTCGGCGCTGAGACGCGCGCCCTCTCAATGAGGGTTTCGTACGCCGCCACTCCGGCCGTTGCTCGCTCCGCTGCGACGTGCGCGACGGCGATCGCGCACCACGAGCCGGGCGCAAATGCGATGGCCGGTCCACCGCCGCGATGATCCGTGGGCGTGTGATGCCGGCGCTCTTCATGTGGGCGTGTCATCTCATGCGCCTCCTTTATGCCTCCGGTCTATTTACAAACTATTGGATCAAGACAAATCTTCCGCCGTTAGTGAACAGAATGACGAGCAGTGTCGAGATCAGCATCAAATCGTATGACCACCCAAATCCGTCCTTACCCCAAAAGCCGGTCTTCCAGACGAAGACCTTCTTCTGGATCGCGCCAAGCATGACGAGGGTCAACCCGATCGCGGCAAGCTGCTGAAAGACGCCCAAAATGAGCCCCGCTCCGCCCGCGAGCTCGGCCGCCGCGAGAAAAAGCGTGAAGCTCTTCGGTATTTCGATGCTCTTACTACGCGCGTCCGAGTCTTTGAAGTCGTTATAGCCGCTGTCGACGTAGACCGCGCCGACCATAACCCTAAGAAAGAGCAAGCCGTAATCGGTGAACTGAGAGAGATGAAACATACGTTCCTCCTTATCTTAGCATTCGCGCTAACCGAGCTTCACGGCGAGCATCGGATCGAGCCGCCGTCGAAGCCTTCGACCTGAAGGGTTCTGGCGGAACCGTTCACAAGGAAGCAGGGATGTTGAAACCTGGCGATAGAGTCTTCATTGACGGGACGAAGGAAGAGGGCACGGTCAAAGAGGTCCATCCGCACGAAGTTGTCGTGCGCGTAAAGACCGCGCAAGGGCACGAAACCCGAAAATACGCCTACGAAGACTTGCGCCCCGATCCGACGATGGAAGAAGCCTCCGGTTTTATCGATCACTAAGACACAACGTTATCGCCGACGGGCAGCGGAACGTTTTCGAATGACGTCGAGAGAACGACGAGCGTCACGATGTGAACCGCGGCAGGCTCGAGGTAGTTTAGCAGCTCTTCGAGATGAGTTACATCTTTCACGATCGCTCGTGCGATGAACGAGAACTCTCCCGTAACTCGGTAGCACGCGAGAATCTCCGATCGCTCGCCCGCGACTTTGAGGAATCTCGCGTCGGGCCCATTCGGGCGAGCCAAGATGAAGGCAGTGACGGGATAGCCCAGTTTATCTGCGGAGAGGCAGACCTGATAGCCCTGGATGATTCCGGCCTGCTCGAGGCGCCGGACTCTCTCCGCCACGCTCGTTGCCGAAAGGCCGATTGCCTTGCCGATATCCGAGAAGGAATCTCGACCGTTTCTTTGGAGCGCGCCAACGATAGAGCAATCAATTCGATCCAGGGCGCGAAAACGCGGGCTTTTTGCCAACGATCTCTCCTCTTTCACGGCTACGAAGGGGGTTTTTCGTTGTTTTCTGGATGTTTTCCGTGCGCTCGTAAGAGTAAAATTCGGGCATGCTCGACTGCACGCTGGTGACCTGCGAAATCGTGCCGGAACTCGATCCAGACGATCGTCTGTTGCTGTATGAGCTGCGCGGGCGTGGATTGCGCGTGTCGATCGCACGTTGGGACGACCCTCACGCCGACTGGGCCGCGAGCCGGATGTGCATCCTGCGATCCACGTGGGATTACCATCGACGCTATCGCGACTTCGTCGCATGGATCGGCAAGACGTCGGCGCTCACGATAATAAAAAACGATTTGGGTCTGCTGAGCTGGAATGCGCACAAGCGTTACCTTCGTGACCTCGAACGGGTTGGGGTACCGATTGTCCCGACGGTTTGGGTGGGCCGGGGAGAGAAGCGCTGTTTGGTCGATCTTGCTGAGGAGCGCGGCTGGCACGAGGTGGTTCTTAAGCCCGCGAGAGGCGCCGCATCGCACAATGTGGTGCTGATCCGTCCAAATGAAGACCCAAGTGGATCGCCTCAGGCGCAGCTCGACCGGTTATCTCGAACGGACGACGTGCTCGTCCAACCCTATCTGGAAGCGGTCGTTACCTACGGCGAGCGGGCGCTGATGTTTTTCGACGGCCGGTACTCGCATGCGGTCGTGAAGAAGCCGTTCGATCGCGTTTTTACTATCAGCCACGAACCGTCGTCGTGGGTTGAAGCGACAGCAGTGGAAATTGAGGTCGCGACGAAGGCCATCGAGGCCCTAGCGAGACCGCCCCTTTATGCTCGCATCGATCTGTTGCACGATGAAAACGGGGACGCTCGGGTCAGTGAGGTTGAGCTGATCGAACCGGCGCTCTACCTCGCCGTTCACGCGCCGGCGCGCCAAGCCTTCGCCGACGCCATCGAGCGCGAATTGATAATTCACGGCTGAGCGCCGCCCTTTCCGTGGTTTCCTGCGGCGAGGTCGCGCGAAACGTTGCCTTATCGCTGCGCAGTGCCTGTGGAGCGATGCTATGATGGTTTCGACCGTGCTAGAGATCGGAGAGAGTTATGCGTCCGTTAAAGCCCGCCTTAGGAGTCTTGGGTCTTGTTGCCGTGCTCGCCGGTTGCACCGGTACCGGAGGGACGTGGCAGCCGGTGGGCGCTCAGCCCGGCGCACAGGCCCCACATGTGCCTGTCGGGCAGTCCTGGGTTCTGCCTGCCGCAAGAAACGATAACCTGCTTTACGTCTCCGACTTGTTAGCGCAAGTCGTCGACATTTATACGTACAAGCAAGGGCATAAACTAGTCGGACAGCTGACCGGCTTCTTCAATCCCGAGGGCTTGTGCGTCGATAAAGCTGGCAACGTTTGGGTCACGAACGACACGAGCGTAGGCGTGCACCAAATTACCGAATACGCTCACGGCAGCACGACTCCGATTCAGACTTTGAACGATCCTGACGGAAGAGCGAACGGCTGTTCCGTCGATCCAACGACGGGAAACCTTGCCGTTGCCGACTTCTGGGGCCCCACCGAACAAATCGGCAACGTAGCGGTCTGGACCCACGCAAGCGGCAGTCCGACTTTCTACTCGAATCCGAATATCTTTTACTACTATTACTGCGGCTACGACGATAAGGGGAACCTCTTCGTCGATGGTGAGACCCAAGGCAGCGTCTTCGGGCTCGGTGAGCTTCCCAGGGGCGGCAATGCGCTCAGTTTCGTTCCCGTCAACGAGACGATCTACTTACCAGGCGGCGTTCAGTGGGACGGTAAGTATCTTGCAGTCGGCGATCAGGTTGCCGTGAAACATAACTTCACCAGCGTGATTTATCAGTTTGCGATCAACGGAAGCGTCGGAACCGACGTCGGCACGATGGTCCTAACCGGCTCGTCGCAAGTGGCGCAGTTCTGGCTCCCTCGCGTCGCCGGCGGTCCAAAGCACCCCGATGCAACAAAAGTGATCGGTCCGAATCAGAATGGCAAGGACACGCTGATCTGGGATTACCCGACGGGCGGCAACCCAATCCAGAGCATCACCGGCGAAACCTCGCCAATCGGTGCGACGGTAAGTCTCGCCAAGAAATAGGCGGGGACGACCCGACGAGCTACAGGTCCTCGGGGTTGATCCCTTTCAACCGATCGTACTGGGTTTTCTTCGGACCCGCGTGCGGGCTGGCGTTCTCCTCATATTCACCCTCGTACTGCACCGTGAGCGGTTCGCGATTGCGTTCGTAGGCGCTTACCAAACGGCTCATGCCGTCCCCGTTTCCGCCTCCGCCCATGACTTCGGCTAAGGCAGCCTCGTCGGCGGTCATTGTGGCGTACGGCATCTCGTACTCGTGGCGCGGGCGGCCATCGTCATCAACGTCTTGTCCTTGTGGCACGATCTCGACGTTGCGGTACCGCGACATTCCCGTACCCGCCGGAATGAGCTTGCCGATGATGACGTTCTCTTTCAAGCCGAGCAGGGGATCGTATTTGCCTTTGATCGCCGCATCGGTCAGCACGCGCGTTGTTTCTTGGAAGCTCGCTGCCGACAGGAACGACTCCGTTGCCAGCGACGCTTTCGTGACGCCGAGCAGCACGGGATTGGCGGTCGCCAGCTGCTTGCCGGCCGCTCGCATCCGCTCGTTGGCCTCGTGGAACTGCGCCGCTTCCACCAGCTGTCCTGGCAGCAGCGGAGTGTCACCGCCGTCCACGATCTTCACCTTGCGCAGCATCGAACGCACGATCACCTCGATGTGCTTGTCGTTGATGTCGACGCCTTGCGAACGGTAGACTTTCTGCACTTCTTGCACGAGGTAGTTTTGCAGTGCGGTCTCACCCTTCACGCGTAGAATGTCGTGCGGATTCAACGAACCCTCGTTGAACTGATCGCCCGGCTCCACGTGCTGGCCATCCGCTACCACCAAGTGAGTGCCCGGCGGAATATCGTACTCGTGTTCCTCACCGGCCGCGTCAATCACAAAAACGATGCGCTTATTTCGTTCATCGCCTAACCGGACCGTACCGGCAACCTCTGCGATTGTCGCCTGTCCCTTGGGCTTGCGTGCTTCGAAGATTTCTTCCACGCGCGGCAGACCGGTGATGATGTCCTCGGTCGCGACGCCGCCGGTGTGGAAGGTTCGCAGCGTCAACTGCGTGCCTGGTTCACCGATGGACTGCGCCGCGATGATGCCAACCGCCGTTCCAATGTCGGCGTGGCTGCCCGCGGCCAAATCGCGGCCGTAGCACAGCGAACAGACACCGTACTTCGACTGACACGTCAACACCGAGCGAATCTTGACCTCGGAGATTCGCGCATCGAGCAAGGCCTTGACCTTCTCTTCATCGATCTCGTCGTTGCGCGTCACGATCGCGGTCGTTGGGCGCTTCGGGTCGAGCCGAATTTCTTCGGCGGCGCGCCGTCCTATTATGCGATCGGCGAGGGGCTCGATGATCTCTTTTCCAACCCGAATGTCGCTGACCACGATCCCGTTGGTCGTGCCGCAATCCTCTTCGCGAATGATTACGTCTTGCGCAACGTCAACGAGTCTGCGCGTCAGATACCCCGAGTCGGCCGTGCGCAGTGCCGTGTCGGCAAGCCCCTTGCGCGCGCCGTGCGTCGAGATAAAGTACTCGAGTACCGTGAGGCCTTCTTTGAGGGAAGCCTTGACCGGAATCTCGAGAATCCGCCCCGATGGATCCGACATCAATCCGCGCATGCCGCCGAGCTGCTTGACCTGCGCAATCGAACCGCGCGCGCCCGACGTCGCCATCATGAAGACCGGATTGAGCGGATTTTGGGACGCCTGCATCGCGGTCGTGACTTCGTCCGAGGCCTTCGACCAGATGTCGATCGTCTTGTTGTACTGCTCGTCTTCAGAAATGAAGCCTTGCTCGTAGAGCCGGTGCAGTCCGTCGACTTCGTCCTGCGCCTTGCCGACGATTTCGTCTTTGTTCGGCGGGACGACGACGTCGCTGATCGAGACGGTCGTTCCCGAGAGCGTTGCATAGTGGAAACCCAGATCCTTGATTGCATCGAGGAACTTTGCGGTTTCCGAGTTACCGTAGCGGCGATAACAATCGGTGATGATCTTACGCAGCCCGCCCTTGTCCACGATGCGGTTGACGAACTCGTGGTTCCAGAGTTCCGGAAACGCGTAGTTGAAGATCACTCGTCCGACAGTCGTCCTGATCAGCTCGCCGTTCCAGCGCACGTAGATCCATTCTTGGAGCCCGATTTGCTTGGTCTCATACGCCATTATGGCTTCCTTGCCGTCGAAGAACGTCGGGATGGCGCCGGCCGCATCGGCTGCCGGTGCGTCCTTCTTCTTCACACGCTCGAAGCGCTCGGGTTCGTCGGGCACCGCCGCCTTCGCCGGACCGGTGTATTCGTCTCGCTCGAAGGTCAGGTAATAGAGTCCCAACACCATGTCTTGGGTTGGAATTGAAACCGGGTTGCCGTACGCCGGAAGCAGGATGTTGTTCGACGACAGCATCAGGATGCGGGCCTCGGCCTGCGCGCCCGCCGATAGCGGTAAGTGCACTGCCATTTGGTCACCGTCGAAGTCTGCATTATACGGCGTGCATACTAGCGGATGTAAATGTATCGCCTTTCCCTCGACGAGCACCGGCTCGAACGCCTGAATGCCCAAGCGGTGCAGCGTCGGCGCGCGGTTGAGCAGCACCGGGTGCTCCTTAATAACCTCCTCGAGCACGTCCCACACTTCCGGACGCACTCGCTCGACCATACGCTTCGCGCTTTTGATGTTGTGCGCGAGCCCACGGTCGACGAGCTTCTTCATCACGAATGGTTTGAAGAGCTCGAGCGCCATTTCTTTCGGCAATCCGCACTGATGCAGCTTGAGCGTCGGACCGACCACGATGACGGAGCGGCCGGAGTAATCGACGCGCTTGCCCAGCAGGTTCTGCCGGAAGCGTCCTTGCTTACCTTTGAGAATATCGGATAGCGATTTGAGCGGGCGATTGTTTGGGCCCGTCACCGGCCGTCCGCGCCGGCCATTGTCGATCAGCGCGTCTACCGCTTCTTGCAGCATGCGCTTTTCGTTCTTGATGATGATTTCGGGTGCGTTGAGTTCCAGCAAGCGCTTCAAACGGTTGTTTCGGTTGATGACGCGCCGGTAGAGATCGTTGAGATCTGACGTTGCGAACCGGCCGCCGTCGAGCTGCACCATCGGACGGAGCTCGGGCGCAATGACGGGCACGGCCGCGAGCACCATCCACTCCGGACGGTTGCCGCTGGCAAGGAACGCCTCGATAACTTCGAGCCGCTTGATCGCCTTAAGCCGTTTTTGGCCGGTCGTTTCCTTGAATTCTTTGCGCAGATCTTCTTGCAGTTTGCGCAGGTTCAGGTCACGCAGAAGCTCGCGAATCGCTTCCGCCCCCATACCGGCTTTGAACCGGTTGCCGAACTTCTCGCGGGCCTCACGATACTTTTGCTCGGAGAGCACTTCGCGCTTGCCCAGTGTCGTATCGCCGGGATCGATCACGACGTACGCCGCAAAGTAGATGACTTTTTCCAGCTGGCGCGGCGACATGTCGAGCAGAATGCCGATGCGACTGGGCACGCCCTTGAGGTACCAGATGTGGCTGACCGGCGTAGCGAGCTCGATGTGGCCCATCCGCTCACGCCTCACTTTCGCACGCGTGATCTCGACGCCGCAGCGATCGCAGATCATGCCCTTAAAACGAATGCGCTTGTACTTGCCGCAGTGGCACTCCCAGTCCTTAGTGGGGCCAAAGATCTTTTCGCAGAAAAGGCCGTCGCGCTCGGGCTTGAGCGTGCGGTAGTTAATCGTCTCGGGTTTCTTGACTTCGCCAAACGACCAAGCGCGAATCTGCTCCGGTGACGCGAGGCCGATACGCATTGCGTCGAAGTTGTTGACGTCGATGAGGTTCAAAGAAGGGACTCCGTCGTTAGCCCCGCCGTCGCCGCCGCCTACGCAGGGAAGTCGCATCTCACGTCGTCACGTAAGGGTTCCCACCGCCGCCGCTGCCGCAGGGCACAGACCGTGATTTTATCACGGGCGGAGGCTTGATTCAATAGCGCCCAGGGACCGACCGGGGGCTTCTCAGTTACGGCTCAGATTACGTGGGTAATCCAGCCGGCATGATTATAGGAATCGTCGGTTCCGATGACCGCGCCCAGGCGATCGGTCGCCTGCTGAGTAACGGCGGCCACAAGGTTACCTTCGGCGACCCCGGCGCGAGCGAGCGTGCCAAGCTCGCCGCTCAAGCCCTCGGCACACAAAGCGAGCTTCCCTACCGTCAGGCCATGGAGTCCGACTTGCTCTTGCTGGCGGTGCCGCGCGACCAAGTCGATAAGGCTGTAACGGCGATTGGTTCGGCGCCCGAGGCCGTGGTCGTCGACGCAATCGAAGGCGAGCGTGGAAACGCATCGCGCAGCGGTGCGGAGATGCTTGCGCGCAAACTCGACAGCTATCGCGTCGTTCGCGCGCTCATCAATATGCCGCAGAGCGGCTCTAACATTCAGATTTGCGGCGACGATCCCATGTCGAAAGACTTGGTCGATAAGGCGTTGCACTCGTCCGGGTGCATCACCAGCGACCGTGGACCGCTGTCAAACGCGGCCGAACTAGAAGCGCCCGCCTAAGAAACAGTCAGATCCGCGCACCTCGCCCGGTGAGCAGATTGATCACTACCAGCACCAAAACTACCAATAGGATGACGTGAATCAAGCCGCCGCCGAAGTGGAGCAAAAACCCGATCAGCCAGAAAAAGAACAGAATGACGATGATGGTCCAAAGAAGCCCTACCATACTCTCCCCTACCTCACTTTCGTGAAATAAAGCCAGCGTTCGTGTCCGTACCGTGAACTTGACGGCGCGCGACGATGCTTTACGACGTATCCTTCCCCAATTGTTGCTAACCAAACCTGCGCCTTCCCGAGAGCGCTCCGCATAGCGTCACCGCGCCGCGCAATCGCAAGAAGTGCTTTGCGCATTACTACAACGGAGTCGCGGTAGTCGTAACGAACTTAGGTTGATATGGAGCGACCGCGCGAGGTACCGCCGATTCTCGTTGCCGGCGAGCACGCGCTCCCCTCGTTACGAGTCGTCATGGCCCGTATGACCGACACGCTGTGGGAGGCCGATGCCCGGGGCAGCATAAGCGCCATTACGCTATGCCGTCCCTCGCAACCACAGGGCGACGGTGCGCTGGACGAGATGGAAGTCCAACAAATCGAACAGCTTTGGCGCAAGAGCGTTAAGTGCGCCGAGCGCCTCAGCGCCGTCTACCACATTCGCAGTCCGGCAGGTTTAGCGCCGCGAACATTCGTCGTGCAAGCCATCCCGGTTCTCAACAATCGCGACGAAGTCCGGCACTGGGCGGGAACCGCAACGGAAGTCAACCCTTTCAACGACGCCGCCACGCGCTTCATCTCCGAAGCTGCCGCGGTGCTCTCCTCGTCGCTCAATCGCAATACGATCGTCAATCGTCTCGTCCAGTCTTCAATCGATTATTTTTGCGATTACTGCGCGGTATATACGTTCGATGAAAATGGAGCGATACGCGCGCAAGGCGTCGCGGATCGGCGCGCGAACGCCGAGATTCCGCCGGAAGCGCTCGAGCGGGGAGTCGCCGAAGTGCTCCGCACCCGGCAGCCGCTGCTGCTGCTCTCGGACGCGCTGCGCGGTGCGCCCGACGAAAGGCTCCAAAACCTGCTTGATTCGACCCGAATGCGCTCGATGATCGTCGTCCCGCTCTTCGTCGGCTCGAGCTGCATCGGCGCGCTGTGCTTCCTGGAATCGGAACGTCCAGCGAGCTTCGCGGCCCACGACCTTGACGTTGGGGTGGTCGTCGCGCGTCAGTTGGCGATGGCCTTGGAAAACATCAAGACGTTCGAGCGCGAGCAGCACGTCACCGAGCGCTTCCGCTTCTTGGCGCGAACGACCGAAAGTCTATTCGCGACGCTCGATTCCGCCAAGATGCTGCGCCTGCTGCTCGATGCGATGGTCGATTCCTTTTCCGACTATGCGATAGCCGCAGCTTTAAAGGAGGGACGGCTACGGATCGTCGCCGCCTCGGGTACCGGTGCGTCGGCGTTGCGCGAGGAGAGCGAGCGCGAGATGGTCCGCTTTCTGGGCAAGCGCCGTTCTATTCTCGTGGGGAGTGAGGTTGACGCGCGCCAGGCCCTCAAACCTGGACCGGTTTACGAAGCGGGGCCGCCCGTTTCGTGGATGATGGTTCCGCTTTTCTCGGGCGATTCGGTCTACGGCGCGATCGTCTGTTGTTCCAACGGGCGGCTCTTTGACGGCAGCGATCTCGAGCTGCTCGAAGAGATCGGGCGCCGCGCATCGCTCGCGCTCGATCACGCCGAAACTTTCGAGCGCGAACGGCGCTTAACGCACACGCTCCAGCAGGCAACGCTGCCGACGCAGCTGGCCAGCGTTGAAAACGCGTCGATAAGCTTCGTATATCGCCCGGCAGCCTCGGACGTGCAGGTCGGCGGCGACTGGTATGACGCCTTCGAACTCGACGACCACCGAGTGCTGCTCACCGTCGGTGACGTCACCGGTCACGGATTGCAGGCGTCGATGGTCATGGGAAAGCTGCGCCACGCGATTAACGTCGTTGCGATGTACGAACGCAACCCCGTGCGTATTCTCGACGCCGCCGAACGCATTCTGCTGCGTCGCTATCCCGGCTCGGTCGCCACGGCTTTCGTCGCGTTGTTGGATTCACGCGCGGGCACGATCACCTACGCGAACGCCGGGCACCCGTATCCGTTGCTGCGCCGGGTCAACGAACCCGTCAAGGAACTCGAAGCTGAAGGACTTCCGATCGGTTTGCGGTCGATCGGCGGACCAGTCAGCCCCGTGACGGAGAGCCTCGAGAGTACCGGGCTCCTGGCATTCTACACCGACGGTCTGACCGAAGCGACGCGCGACACGTTCGCGGGCGAGAAACTTCTCCACCAAGCCGTCGGCACCAATGCGGTATTCTACGTCGACAGCGCGGCCGAGTTCATCGAAGCGTATTGCCTGCCCAACGCGTCGCAGGACGACGTCGCAATCCTCGTTTTGAACTTTGTTACGTCAAGGCGTTGGAAATTCGATTCACGCGACTGTGGCGCCGCGCGGCTCGCGCGCTGCGAATTCGTGGCGCAGATTGCAGACCGTTCCGCACCCGACGGCGACTTGAAGGTCGTAGAGCTGATCTTCGGCGAGCTTACCGCAAACGTCGCGCAGCATGCGGCGGGACCCCTGGAAATCGCGCTTGACTGGCACGCGGGTCAGCCGGTCTTGCACGTGATCGACCGCGGAAGGGGTTACACGGCGTCGCATCGCCGCAAAGCCGATCTACTAACCGAGCACGGGCGCGGCCTCTGGCTAGTGCAGCGGCTTGGCGCACGACTCGACGTCGAGGTGCTGCCCGGCTTTGGAACCCACGTGCAAGCGACTCTGCCGATTCGTCAAAAGCGTTAGGGCGCTAGCTGATACCGATGGTAGCTACGGGCCCGAGCTAGAATGTCGTCGGCGTAACGCGGCAGCGAGTGGCGCAACCTTAAAATCGTTCTCTCGGCCGGCGGAAGGGTGGCCGCCACGTTCTGGAACTCGCCGCTTGCTAGCGTTCGCAGCCCGCGGCTCTTGTCCCCAAGCACATCGTTCATTGCGCGGTGCATCGCGATGTCGAACGAATGGTCCAGCGCGCTAACGAGGCGCGTGTGACTAGATAATACGGCGCGCACCGAAGAGAGTTGGAACTCCTCCGCCAGCACGTCGATCGGATAACCGCAAAAGAGATCGAAGTCCACACGCTCCAACAGCGCGTTCCAAAGCGCTTCGAGTGCAGCCGCGGCTGAATATTCTTTGAGCCGCCATAACTTCCCGACCATTTCGCCATAAGCGCGCAAACAGCCGTATCGCTGGTGAAGCTCATGGACTAACGTCCCGATGCGCTCTCCAAACCGGATGGCGTCGGGACGACCCTCCACCATGAATTCGCCCAGCGTTTCGTCGTCGTCCAGCAGCACGATTCGCTCATCGATGAGCGCACCGGTCGGGCGGATCCGGTTTTTGAGCTGCTCGAGGATCGCAGTACGTCGCGCATCGCCGGCGACGACGATCGCTGCGCCCCCGACGGAAAGCGAACTGTAAAGGTAAGCCGCCACGTTGCGCGTCAAGCGCCACACGTCGTTTCCGAAAAACTGCGCTACGTGTTCGTGGTGACGTTTCCCCTGGCTCTCCACCATCGACATCCTACGCGGCTCCAAGAGCGCAGTCAACGCCTGCGCCGCAGGCGGTCGCCAGTGCCGCGTGCAGCCCCAAAGCCGAATTCAACGCGAGCGCTTCTTGCGCGGTCCTGACGCCTTCTTTGTAGCAACTGCTTTACGCGGCGCCTTTCGAGCGGTACCGGAACGCTTTCGCGTCGCGGCGCCCTCGCTTCGATTCGACTGCGGGTGCTCTCCAAGTTCTTGCCAGGATTCCTCGCTGAGATCGACGCCGTAATACGTCGCCGCTTTCTTTATGTTCGCGAAGGCCTGGGCGCGATCGGCTTCGGATACGCCGGTTACTTGGTCGAACCGTGAAACGGCGTTACGGACGTGGCGTGCGTCGGTTAGCGGTTCCTTGCGCTGTTTTGGGAAGGCATAGACGGTCTCCGGCAAATCGCTGCGCATCGTAAGCTTACCGTGTTTTTCATAGGGTTTCCATGTCGTTCTCACCTGAGACTCGTACCCCAACGGTGGGTTAGGTATTCAGTCTCTGAAGCTCGATGACGCAGAATCCCAGCGCATCGACGTCGACGGCAAAGCCGCGGCTGAGCTCGCTTCCCTCGACGCTTGGGCGATGAATCCACTCGCCCAGCATGCTCGTGAAATAGCGAACGTGATACCGGCCGGAGAGGGGACTGGTGAAGCGCAGCGGCGTCGTAATCGTGCGCGACGCCGTATTCCCCATGAAGATCACGAGATTCCGCCCGCGGCGCAGCGCAATCTCGGTCACTTCGTCGCCGAGCCGCAACATCGGCGTGACGTCGCGATCGTAGGCTTGCAGCGCGAAATCCGATTCGAACTCAAAATTCGCATACAAGGTCGGCTCGGGAAGGCGCGCGATGAACCAGGTCAGATGCGTTCCGCGAAGTGGCAGGTTGCGCACGCCAAGCCACTTCCAGTGCGGCGCCAGACGCGGATTGCAGGCCGGCGCGGAACCGCGTATCTCGAGTCCGCACGCGCCTTCGATGGCGGCCCAAACATAGCGCGGCGGATACCAGGGAGAGAGCATCATACCTTGGTTCGCCAGCGTTTCACCATGAAGCCATTCCGAAAACTGTCCGGGCACGGTGTTGTTCCGTCCCGGGTCGCGTGAATAGTGCTGGAAACTGGTGCCTAACGCATAGGCCATGAAGGCCGGGTTGAAACGCGCTGCCGCCAGCGCGTAAATGAAGTTCATGCCAACCCACACGCCACCGAGCAATCCCCAGCTTCGCGTCGGACTGTATTCGAGATCGTCGCGCGGGACGGTCCGAATCCCAGCCTCCGTCCAAAAGGACGGCACGCTCAGGCGGCTGACGATACGCGCCGCCGTGTCGTGATCGGCTACGCCCATGAGCACCGGAAAAAGCATGTCGGCGGTGACGTTTGAACGCGGCTTCCCATCGACGTCGATGTTCAGATAATAGAGTCCGGTCCTCGGATCGAGCAGATGGCGATTGATCGCCTCGCGCAACGCGGCCGCTTCCCGTTCAAACCGTTGCGCCTCGCTCTTCTTCCCGAGTAAATTGGCTAGGCGCGTGATCGCGACGAGGGCGGCGTAACATTCGGAGTTCACTTCCGTCGAGGCGCCGGATATGCGATAGTCGTCGATGATATTGCGCCAGCCGACAATCCCGCAGGTTGCGGTCTTCGTCGAGGTGCACCAAATCAGCCCACGCTCGTCCCGTTGGGAGAGCAGGTAGTTAGCCGCGCGTTTCACGGCTTCGTACGACTCGCGAACGAAATCGATATCGCCGGTGGCCAGATAATAATGGGCGACCGCCAGAATCAGCAAGGGCGTGTCGTCGTTGACGTTCAGCCCATAGTCGTCGGCTTTTCCGTTGCGCACGTCGTAGTACTCGACGATTTTTCCGCTCCGTTGTGCGTGACGCAGATACCAGCGTAACGACTCGCGAGAGAAGTCTGGGGTCACGTAATCGGAACCCAGCGAGAATGACGCGGTGTCTCGCCCGACGCTGTTATTCGAGCGAGTTGGATCGTTGACGAAACACCAGCCGGTCGGCGCATAAAGCTGCGTACGCAGCATGTTGGCCTTGGCCCAGAGCACGCCACGGTTGACGTTGGCATCCGGGGTCACGACGACTGCGCGCTCCAGCACCCCTGCGTAGTACCGGCGCGTCTGCGCCAGCCCACTCGCCGCGGGCGGAGCGTTTCGATACGCGGTTCGCGCTCCGCGCGCACCCTGGGGCGATGCCGCCAGCGTGAACCAAAAGCGGCGTTGAGAGCGTGGCGCCAGGCGATAATGATGATGGAAGAGCGCAATGGGGTCGGCCAAGGCGCGCGTGATGCGCCCGGAGAGCGGGCCGGCAAAGTGCGCCCGGTTCATCGCTCCGTGATCGCTCGTTACTTCGAAGCTGGTTGGTGCGCGCGAACCGCCGATCGCACGGGCCGCGTTGGGAGCGGAGGCGTTCCACGCTACGACGGCATCGATGGCGCGGTCGTAGGTGGCAAGCACGTCGCGGCTAGTCGTGCCCCGTAAGAGCGCACCGATGAGGGTGTCGTACTCTCGAACTTGGCCCGAGTCATTGCGCACTTCGACGCTGAGGTATGCGGTGAGCGGATCAACTTTGGTTCCAATTGGGTAGCGATTGAGCACGAAGATAGTTTCGAGAACGCCGACGCCGTCGTCGATGCGATACTCGTATTCCTGAGAGTCCGGATGAATCCGGAATTTTCCGTCGGCCTTCGGCCGCGCCGCGCCGGTCGGACCGTCCCAGAACTGGACCGAAACGCCGGCCATCAACGTTTCGCCGAGATCGCTGGAAAAGAGCTTTTCGATCGCTCCCGACGCTTTGATGACGACTGCCCCTTTAGGGCTGCCCAGCGTGCTTCCGACGGCGAGCTCCGAGTCGTTGACTTCATAGCACGCAATTCGCTCGCCCGAACCAAAGATTCGCGCACTCACGACGAAAATGATTGCTTGCTTAAAAGGCACGCTCCTTCCGCAACGCCAATTCGAAGTGCGACGTGCTGTTACTCGGAATTGAGACATCCTGCGATGACACGGCCGCCGCGATAGTCCGAGATGGACGAGACGTGCTGTCCAGCGTCGCAACGAGCCAAGACGCCTTTCACGCGAAGTATGGCGGAATCGTTCCGGAGATCGCCAGCCGACGGCACGTTGCGTTGCTTTCGGCCGTGGTCGAAGATGCGCTCGAGCGCGCCGAGTTGAGCTTTGCGGAGCTCGACGGAATCGCCGTCACGCGTGGACCAGGACTGATCGGCAGCCTTGTCGTCGGCGTCGCCGCGGCTAAAGCGCTGACATTTGCATTGGGCAAACCGCTCTACGCCGTCAACCATCTTCACGGCCACGTCTTTGCCGCCTTCCTCGATCGTCCCGAGGCGCCGCCCTATCCGTTTCTCGTCCTGCTCGTGTCGGGCGGGCACTCCCAGCTTGTCGCCGTCGAGTCGGCTACGCAGCTGCGCGTTTTGGGGCGAACGCACGACGATGCCGCCGGTGAAGCGTACGACAAAACCGCACGGCTGCTGGGATTACCGTACCCTGGCGGCCCGGAGCTCGATCGGCTCGCGCAGCGGGGAAACTCGCGAGCCTACGCGTTTCCGCGCCACCGCCCCGGCGACGACTCGCTCGACCTGTCCTTCTCGGGCCTGAAAACGTCGGTGCGCTACTTCTTAGAATCCGAGGCGGGTCGCGACGCAAAGGCCGAAGACGTGGCCGCATCGTTTCAAGCCGCCGTGGTCGACGTGCTGATGGCGCGCGTTCAGTCCGCGTGCGACCGCGATTCCTATAACGCCGCCGTGCTTTCGGGTGGGGTTGCCGCCAACTCGGCGCTCCAGGCGGCGTTCCGCGTTTGGAGCGAGCGCAGTCGCATTCCGGCGTTCATTCCGCCGCCGAAGTATTGCACCGATAACGCCGCGATGATCGCTGCGGCGGCGTACTATCGAGGAGAATCAGCGCGTGCCGATCCGCTCACTCTCACCGCGGACCCCAACTTACCGTTTTAAGCCTCGCGTCAGGTTGCGTTACGGCGGGCATCCTTGCTCTTGCCATCGCTTGAAGAGGTCGCACATCTCACTTGTCCATCTTGGCTCGCCCGACCTCGGCGGGGGCATCGTGCCGCGGCTCACAACATCGTAGATGGCCTCGGCCGATTGCTGAACTTCGTCACGATTGCTGAGATCGAGGTTCAGGGGCTTCATGTGCGCGACGTCGACGTCGCTGAACATCGGTCGAATATGTTGGGCGAAGCTGAGTGTTTCCGAACGATCCACTAGACTATGTCCTCCGGTTGACCGTGATGCGCATCCCATTGATCGCCGCGATTTTCGTCCGCGCTGCTCTCGCCATACTTTTCCAGCTCCCGTCGTACGGCGTCCGCGGGGTCGATGGGAGTTTCTTTTGCTGACGCTACGTCCGGCGTGATGACGTCGTCATCGTGATCGGGATAGGGCAGTCCGTCGCTTTTCATAGGACAACTAGTATACCCCGAACCGGTCAAATCATGTAGCCGTATAGCTCTCGCCTCGTTGGCGGCAACTCAACGCGGCCATCCGGATTCGGACGAGCGAGCAGCGATTGAAACACACCCAAGCGTCCCACGCGAAAGCCCTGAGCGCTTCCTGCGAGGTAGAGGCGCCATAGACGATAGGCTCGCTCCCCCGCCGCCGAAACCGCTGCGTCACGGTTTCGTTCGAGATTCCCAATCCAGGCGCGCAGCGTCCGAACGTAATGTTCGCGCAGGTTCTCGACGTCGCGCACTTCGAAACCAACGCGTTCTGCAATGGCCAGTGCATCGCCGGCGGCAACCAGCTCCCCATCGGGAAAGACGAAGCGCCGCATAAACCCGCGCACCTTTCCGTCCTTGCGACCCTCGCTCTGATCCGAGATGCCGTGGTTGAGGAAAAGCCCGCCGGGCCGAAGGGCCCGGTAAGCCGCGCGGAAGTATTCCCGTAAGTGGCTCCTGCCCACGTGCTCGAACATCCCAACGCTTACGATCTTGTCGAAACGCTCGTTACCGAGCTCTCGGTAATCCCGCAGCTCGACTCGCGCAGAATCCGCCGCGCCGGCAGCCGCAATGCGGCGCCGCGCCTCGTCGTGCTGCTTGCCGCTAAGCGTAATGCCGAGCGCAGTCGCTCCAAAGCGTTGCGCGGCGCGCACGAGCAATGCGCCCCAGCCGCAACCGATGTCCAGAAGCCGTTCGCCCGCACGCAAACGCAGTTTGTGCAAGATATAGTCGAGCTTCGCCGATTGCGCGTCTTCGAGCGATTCGATGCCGTCGTCCCAGTATGCGCACGAATAGACCATATCGCCGTCGAGAAAGCTCCGGTAGAACTCCGCCGGCTGGTCGTAATGAAAATCGATCGCCGCGCGATCGCGCGACCGCGAGTGGATCCGCCCGCGCAGCCGCGCCTCCCGTAACCGCGGCGTCGGGTTGTTCGGCAACCGGCGGACCATTCCAACGAGCCGAACGACGTCGCGGGCGTGCAACGCCCGGCTCGCGCGCAAGAGCATATCCACGGCGTGCTCCATCTCGCCCTCGACGTCGAGCAAACCCGTGGCGAAGGCTCGGCCCGCGGCCAGGTCGATTGGCGGCGTGAAGGCTGCCCGCAAAGCTCCGGGCGTGTTGACGTGCAGGGTAAACCGCTCGACGCCGGACGCTTTGACGCGCGTACCGTCCCAGAGGACGATCCCAAAGTCGCGGGCGTAGTCGTCGCCAAAGATGAAGCGTAACAGCGCAACGGCTATGCGCGCGTGCGGATCGCGCGTAGCGAACTGCTCAGCGCTCAAATGCGACGATTTGATTCGCCTCGCGGTGGTTCGTCCAGAATCGCGACCCGTCGTAGGCCAGCGCCCGCGCCGCAAACGGAATGCGCGCGAGATCTTCGCTTGCGTTCCCGTTGCCGGCGGCGACCTTCGTCAAGAAGTACTCGCCGGCAGTTTCATCATCCGTTGTCACCAGATAAAAGTTTCCGTCTACGTAGCACTGCCCGCAGACTTGATGCGGCACGTCGATTTCCCGCACGATATTGCCTTGCTCGTCCAGGCCGAGGATCCGGCGGTTGTACCATTGGCTAACGTACAACCAGGTGCCGTCGTAGCTCAACTGCGAACCGGTTCCATCCGGACACCGAATCGCGGCTTGCGTTTTAAACCCGTGACCGGGCACGAAACGGCGAACGATGCGGTCATCGTCGTCGCCCTCGCCGCAGATCACGCGCAGTTCGTCGCCGACGACCGTCATGCCCCACGGCTTACCGGGGGCTTTGTCTTCTTCGATGACCGTCCACTGCCGCGGATCGATCGCGTAGACGCGATTGGTCTCGATCGACCCCATCCAAAGTTTTTCTCCGTCGAAGGCAATCGCTTGGGGGCGCGGCGCCGGCGAAGGCAACCGTAAGGTTTCAGTTACTTCACGCACAGTGAACGCCAACTTCCCCCCAAAACGATAGAGGCCTGCGTTTCCGCGGGCCTCTATCGCTTCTTGCGTGCATAAGCTACTGCATTGGAGTTTACCTCTGTCTCACTTATGCATCAACCTTTCCCGCGGAAGTGAACTACTAAACAGCGGCGACCGCGAGCGTGGGCCGAATGGCCGGTTCGTCGTCCTCGTCGTCCTCGTCGTCGTCTTCGTCGTCGTTGGGCGAGATCTCGTCGAGTACTGCGTGAATCTCGCGATACATGGCGCCGATTTCACGACCAACCTCTTGACCGCTACTCGCAGTGGAGTTTTCCAGCCAGCGATCGATCGCCGCAATCGTCAAGTTCATGGCGATCAGGTCGTTGCTTGGAGCGTCGAGCTCGAATTGCATGCTGTACCTCTGTAAGAGTGGAGTGCCTTAAATCGCGACTTTGACGGTAAGCCAGTACTGACGGAAAGGCAGACCGTACTCCTCACTGCTCTGCGCAAGCCCGCTCGTGGCGCCGCCTTGCGCCGCCAAACCATAGAAGTTTTGCGGCACGTAAACGCCGTAACCAATGTAGCCGTACTGCTGCGCGACGCTATCGAACAGATTGTAGACCCCCAAACCAACGGTTATTGGGCCGTTGGTCTTCGAGACACTCGCATTGGAGAACCAGAACGGATTGCGGTTCCAAGTGTTGTTCGCGCCAATATACGTGGTATCGATACGTGCGCCGAAGCCCCGGTTGTCCTGATAGGAAAGCCCCGCGGTGCCTTGGCGAAGCGGGATGCGCGCGATCTGTCCGCCGTCGAGCAGCTCGGTGTTCGCGATGAGAATGTCCTGCGGGATTCCCAAATACGCCGCCGATTGCACGTCGAACGCCGCGTTGAACGAGACGTTCCGCGTGAGCCCGACGTTGGTTGAAAGGACGATACCGCGATAGCGCGCCGCAGCCGCGTTAAACGTAGTCGCGAAAGCCAGGTTGTGGATCGTCGGATTGAGGCCCGGGCAGGAGCTGAGCCGCTGCAGCGCCTTATCGATGTAGTTTCGCGGCACCGTGATTCCAGGGAATCCCACGATCGACACGTTGCCATTGAGCAGCGCCTGGCTCTCCAGCGACTGATAGACGTCGGCCTGAACGTTCGTCGTCGCGTTGAAACGATGACCGTATGCCAACTCCAGATCCTGGGCCGTTTCAGGCTGGAGTTCTGGATTGGCGACGGCGGCGATCGAGACCAGCGCGCCGCTCCCGCTGGTCGCCGGGGGACAGTTAATGCTCGATGGGGCACCATACACCGGCGGCGCGAAAGCGAGCAATGAGGGATCGGGCTCGCTGTACGAGCGGCCGCCGGTGAGGCGGATCACGTCGCTCGGGTCGGGCCGGTAAATGAAGGAAACGCGCGGATCGAAGTGCGTCGAAGAGGTATCCAGCGAACGCTGGATCCAAAAATTGCCGAAAGCTGAGAACTTATCGTTCGGAGTCCATACGTCCCGTACGAAATAGCTGGCGGTCGCGAGATAGAGCGGCGGATTGTTGCCGAAGACGTTATACGTCACGCCATTCGGCAGTGAGTACGGAAACTGGCCGTTGGTATTCGACTGATGCAGCCAGGTATAGCCGAAGCCCAGATCGTTCTTCGACATCGGGAAATCGTCGCTCAACAGATAACCACGATTGCTGTAGAGGTTCAGGAAATCCGGGCCGGGCCCATAGGGACCGATCGGCACGCCCGGTCCTTTCTGTGCATTGAAATTATACGCGTCGACGAAGCCCTCGAGCGTAATGATTCCGGAGCCGACCTGCTGCGTGGCGCGAGCGTCGTAATCTTGATTTCCGACCGTACGCCAGCGATCGATGCTTCCTCCAAAAGGACCGTAGAAGTTCACGGCATACTGCTGCGGCGTCATGCACGCATACCCCAGTGGATCGTTCACTAGCACGGCGATGCTGTCGTGGCAGGATCGCGGCTTGCCGTTGACCAGGATCGTGTTGAGACCGCCTTTGCTCGCCTCGATCGACGCAAGCGTTTGCCGCGCCCCGAAGAGGACGTACGGATACGTCTCGTAATCGTTGTCGCCGTTGCCGCTGGAGTTCGACCAGTCGTTGGCCGAATACGCCGTGAACTGCAGCGACGTCTTTGTCGAAAAGTTGTAGACCACTTTGCCAACAAAGTTTCGCTGTACGTAGCCGCCGCTGACCGGGTAGTAGTTGACGAGATTGTACGCGTTTGCGTGTGTCAAATCGGGGGGCGGTGGGCTAGCGTTCGCGGCTGGCCGATAGGGCGGTCCGATGCCGGGGTTGACAACGCTGGTTTGCAAAAGCGCCGTCTGCTGAATGTATCCGCCCGGGAAGTTGCCGGTCGTGCCCTGTGTGCCCCAGGCGACGGCATAGCCAAGCTTCCCGATCGTCCCGGTGCCGAGCATCCCGGTCATCAGTTTGTTGTCGCTGCCCACGCCCTGTTCGATCGAGAAGTGATTGTCTTGCGTGGGATTGATCGTCAGAAAGTTCACCGCGCCGGCGATCGTCGTCGCGCCGAACAAGCCCGTCGCACCCGATCCAAAGACGACGTCCGCCCCGGTGAGACCCCAAAACGGCGAGACGTTATAGTTGTAGCCGTTCCCGAAGGCGCCAATCGGTCCGACCGGATGGCCGTCGAGCAGGGTCGCGGTCTCAGTTGAGTCGTAGCCCCGTATCGACAGCGCCATGTCATCCCCGACTGAAGAGCTCGTCGTCGTAATGACGCCGGGGACGGTCGTAAGCACGTCGCCGAGGCGCTGAAAGTTCTCGCCCTGGATGACGTTCGCATCGACGTGCGTGTTGATCGTCGTGGTCGTTTGCAGCGCCGTGCGTTGGCTGACGACCACATATCCGATCTGCTTGAGTCCGGCGGGCTGTCGGCTAATGGCTATCTGGAACGAGACTTCGGGCACGTCCGAGCCTACCAGAAGGTCGGGCGAGAGGCGAGTCGTCTGATAGGTGGGAGCGCTGATGACGACGGCGTAGGTTCCGGGACGTACCCCATTGATTTCGAAGGAGCCGTTAGCGTCGGTGCGCCCCGATTCGATCCGAACGCCATTTCGATCGAGCTGTACCGTAGCGTTTGGGACCGGCAAACCGCCTTGCGTGTCCAGGATTCTGCCCGTCAGGGTAACGCCGTCGGCCGCACGCGCCGACAGGGAAGGCAGCAGAAAGAGAAGCAACAGCAGGAACCGCGCGGATCGCATATTCCGACAATGGCGCACCAATCTTATGAATAACTTATGCTGTCGTTAAGCGAGCGCATAAGACTTGCTTCATTTTGGGTTCATATCGGCGACCTACGATGAGTGGATGTTAGCTTTCCGTTTGCCGCGCTGCGCGATGCGTATAATTGCGCTCGGCGTCGTAGGGTCGCTGGCGTCCCCGGGAGTCGCAGCCGGTCAGGGCGACCTGGTAACGGCGCTGCGTGCCCGCGTCAAGCACGTCTTTGTGATCTATCAGGAGAATCGCTCGTTCGATAGCTACTTCGGAACCTATCCGGGCGCCGATAACCTCGCCGCATCGCAGGCAAATGGCTTCCGGCAGTACGACCCGATCGGCAAGAGCTGGGTCGCACCGTTCCGGATCACCGATCCCGACACCGAATCTCCCTCGCAATCGCGGCCCGTCGTGTACGCCAAAATGAACGGCGGAAAGATGGACGCCTTCGTTTCCGTGCAAGAGCAGCTCTCCGAAAAGCGCTTCGACGCCGCCGGAGCCCGGGACGTGGGCTTGCTGACGATGGCCCACTACGACTGCGATACGATCCCCTTTCTGTGGAGATACGCGCGCGATTTCGCGCTGTACGATCGCATCTTCAGCGCCATGACCGGCCCTTCGACGCCATCGGCGATCGCGTTGATCTCCGGACAAGCCGGCGAGACGCAATGGGCGCGCAATCCCCAAGAGGCGACCGCCGCGAGCGACGCCGGCCCTGGCGTTCCCGTGACGAACGACCTCGATCCGGCGTACGGTCCCTACTCTGAGGCCGATAAGGCCTATCAGATTCCGCAGAGGTACGCGACACTAATGCTGGCGCTGGCCGGCAGCGACGCTACTCAAGCGACGAACGAGACGCAGGGCGTCGCGCGTGACCTGGGTGCCGTCGTGGTTAGCGGCCGCGCGCCGATTCCGTGGGGCTGGTATCAAGAAGGCTATGTTTCGCCGACCGTCGCGCTGCCCGGCTATGAAACCCATCACAACGCGCCGCAATATTTCGGGTACCTACGTCAGAACGACGTCTTTTGGAAAAACGTACACGAGGTCCACGCGATGCTCCAAGCGCTGCAGGACGGCACGCTTCCGCCGCGGGGCATCTTCTATATCAAGGGCGGATCGCAGAACCGCTTCGGCTGGAAACCGGCCAATCCCGATCCCGACGTACAATCGAACTATTTAGGCGATGACGACCATCCCGGCCGCGGCGATACGGACGTCGGCATCGGCGAAGCCTTTGTCGCAACCTTCGCCAACGCGGTCGCACGCAGCAAGTATTGGGATGACTCGGCTATCGTCATCACCTGGGACGACCCCGGCGGCTTTTACGATCACGTCGCGCCACCGCAACTCGCGAGTTGTGCCGACGGACGGCCCTGCGGCGACGGCCCGCGCTTGCCCTTCATTCTGCTTTCGCCCTACGCGCGCAGCGGCGCGATCGTGCACGATGCCGGCGATCAAACCTCCGTGCTGAAATTCGCGGAGACGCTCTTCAACGTGCCCCCGCTCGCGACGTTGCCGGAAGAACAAGCCTACCTGCCGCGCGGCCCGCGCGATGCCGATCCAGCGATCACCGACCTTCTCGGCGGCTTCGATCCGGCACGGCTCGCCGGCACGGCAGCGCCGATCCCGTCCTCGCAAGCCGAGATCTCCGACGCGGTCGTCAACGCGTTTCCGGCCTCGATGAGCTGCCGCTCGTTGGGCATCGCTCCGGTAGCGCTGCCGAATGGCCCCTCCACGCCCCCGCCGAACTTTACCGCGCGTCCGCATCGGACGCACCCCGAAGCTTAGGAGATACGAGAATTATGCCGATCGTCGTGGCGGCACCGCCGCAAAGCGTTCAGATTTTCAGCGGATTCGACTACGTCGCCGTTGACGAGTTGCGCCATCGCGGTTATGCCGCGCATACCCGGAGTCAGCGATTGTTGATCGTCAACACGTTGACGGGCAAAGTGGTCGCACAGGTCGACGTCGGCCCGATGCATGGCGTCGCCGTGGATCCCAGTTCGGGCCTCGTCTTTACCGGCAATGGAACGGATCAAACCGTTTCCAAAGTCAATCCGTCGACCTCGCAGGTCGTTGCGAACGTCGCCGTTCCCGGTAGCATCGATGCGATCGTCTACGACCCATCGCATCGGCGAATCTACGCCGATCAAGACGGGGGCGGCTCAGTCTACGTCATCGACGGCACCACCATGAAGCTCATCGCGACCCTTGCCATGCCGTCCGACGATTTGGAATCGCCGGCCGTCGATCCGAAGACCGGCGTGCTCTATCAGAACCTGGCCAACGGCGGCGGTTTTGCCGTCGTGGATCCAACCTCGCTGCGCGTCGTCAAGGTCGTTTCAACTCCGCAGATCAAGGACAACCATCCGTTGGTCTTTTCGCCTGCCGCGAACCAGGTGATCGCCGGCGGCATCAACGGTGTGCTTTCGGCCTACACGCCCGACGGCACGCACGTCGGCGACGCGCAGGTTCAGCCGCACATCGATCAATGCAGCACCGGGTCGCGCGGCAAAATCGTCGTTTGCGCCGGGCGCGGCATCGTCACCGTGATCGCGGTCAAAGACGGAACGGCGCCGCAAGTCGTCGGCCGGATCGACACGGGTCACCGCAGCGTGCATACCGTGGGCATTGACGAGCAGACCAATGACATTTGGATCGTCTACGCCGACGCGCGCGGCGATTGGGTGCAGCGCTTGAAATGGACGCCCTGAAGTCCTTTTCGCCGCGGCGTCGTACCGTAGGCAGGTGCGTATCCTTGTCGTCGAGGATGACGAACCGCTGCGCGCGCTGCTTCGTCGGGGACTGTGCGAGGACGGGTACGTCGTCGACGCGCTAGGTGACGGCCGTGACCTCCACCATTACCTTGCCGAAACGCAGTACGACGCTATGGTGCTCGATCTCAACCTTCCCCATGAAGACGGGCTCTCGATCCTTCGTCGCATCCGCGCAAATGGCCACCAGGTACCGGTGCTGATTCTGACTGCGCGCGACGGTCCCGCCAACGTCGTCGCGGGGCTCGATGCCGGCGCGGACGATTACCTTCGCAAGCCGTTTGCCTTCGACGAGCTCGAAGCACGGCTGCGGTCCCTCGCCCGCCGACCGCCGAATCGCGTCGATACGGTGTTGCAGATTGGCGACTTGGTATTCGACTCCGCGACCCGTCAAGCGCATCGCGGCGCGCGCGATCTGCTCCTCACCGCGAAAGAAAGCCTCTTCCTCGAAGTATTGATGCGCAACGCCGGTCGCACCGTTACGCGGCGCATGCTCGAGGATCGTCTCTGGGACCGCGAGAGCGATCGCGTCTCAAACGTGCTCGACGTTTACGCGCGACGCTTGCGTAAAAAGCTTACCGAGTGCGGCGAGCCGCAAGTGCTTCACACGCTGCGCGGGCTCGGCTATCGGTTGGACTTTCCGTGAGCGTCCGCGCGCGTTTTACGATCACCGTCGTAACGATCGTCGCGGTTACCGTTGCGCTTTTTGCCGGGCTTTCGATTCTCGCGCTCGATCGCACGCTGCGATCCGGCTTTGACGCGCGCCTGCATTCGGATGCGCAAGCGATCGCCACGGCGGTGGACGTTCACCACGGGCGCATTTCGCTCGATCCGAGCGACCTGCGGGCGCTCGGCTCGCTCCATGCCGACACGCCGTTTGCCGTTTATGGCGCCAACGGCAAACACATCGCCGGCGATGTGCCGCCGCTAGGGGGGCGCGGCGCCGGCTTGCAGAGTTCCAGCGTTTCGGTCAGGCGCGGCAATCGAACGTACGGAACGGTAACGGTGTGGCAATCGGGCCTCTGGATCGGTGACTTCGATCGCGATGCGGCTATCGTATCGGCCGCGGTGGGTTTGCTCTTGATTGCGCTCGGCGTCATCGCATCGCGGCGCGTCGCGCAGCGCGTGCTGGCACCTGTCGGCGACATCGCATCGCTGGCCGAGCGCATCGAGGGCTACGATCTTTCCGGGCGCTTGCGCGCCGACGCCAACGACGAGCTCGGGCGCTTGTGCGCCTCGTTCGACCGCATGTTGGATCGACTGCAATCTGCGTTCTCGCGCGAACGGCGCTTCGTTGCCGATGCATCGCACGAGCTTCGCGCGCCGCTCGCTGTGCTGCGCGCTGAAACGGAGCTGGCGCTGCGCCGCGAACGCACGACCACGCAGTATCGGGATGCTTTGACATCAATTTCGCGCGAAGCAGCACGTTTGGAAGAGTTGGTAGACGAGCTGCTCGCCGCGGCGCGGGCCGAGGTTGATGCGCGCCAACAGCAAACTCTCGACACCAGCGAGCTGGTGCGGGATCTCGGCGAGCGCGTTCGCCCAGCCGCGGCCACGCGCGGAATGGCGGTGCGTATCGAAACGCCGGGCGCGGTGCTCGCGCAGGCGAATCGAGCGACACTCGAGCGCGCACTGCTTGCCGTCGTCCACAACGCCATCGAGTATGGACGCCACGACGGTATCGTTCGTCTACGCACGTCGCGCAACACTGAGACGGTGAGGATCGAGATCGCCGATGATGGGCCCGGGTTCACCAAGGACGCGCTCGCGCACGCGACGGAGCGGTTTTGGCGCGGCGATACGGCGCATCCGCGCGGCGGGACGGGCCTCGGCCTGGCGATCGCGCGCACCATCGTCGAGGCGAATCGCGGCAACCTGCAGCTTGCTAACGCGGCGGAAGGCGGGGCGGTCGTGACGATCGAGTTGGGGGCGCCGCTCGACGACTCGTTCACGTAGCGTTCATCGTTCACGGGTATGCTGACACGATGAACCTGGCTCGGTTCTCAATCGGGCATGCCCGAGCCGTGCTCTTTCTCGCCGTGGTATTGACCTTCGCAGGCGTGTGGGCCTATATCCGCACGCCGGCGTCGATATTTCCGGCGATGCACTTTTCGCGGATCGATGTCGTGGCCGAAGCAGGCGATCTGCCGCCGGAACAAATCCGCGTCGCGGTGACGCTGCCGCTCGAGCGCGCCTTTCTCGGTTTGCCATCGATTCAGCGCGTGCTTGCCACGTCGTCACAAGGCAGTACCGAACTCGTCGTACAGTTCGATCCGAAAAGCGACAGCGTTACCGACTTGCAATACGTCAATGCGGCAATCGCACAAAGCCGGAGCCTATTACCGAGCGATACCGCCGTGCAGGCCAATGTCGTAACGCCCCAAACCGAGCCCGTGCTCTCCTTCGCATTGACTTCGAACGCGCTCTCGCAAACGATCGTGCGCGAGTATGCTATCCGTTCGTTGCTTCCGGCGCTCTACGGAATTCCCGGCTTGGCGCGCATCCTCGTGGTCGGCGGCGCCCAACGCGAGTATGAAGTCCAACTCGATCCGGCCGCCTTAGCCGCGACCGGCGTGTCCGCGCGTGACGTCGGCGATGCAATCGCCGCCGCAAATAGCGTGACTGCCGTGGGCCTCGCACAAACGTCATCGCAGCGAAGCACGATCCTGGTGGACGCCGGATTGCGGGACGCCTCACAGCTCGCCGAAGTCGTCGTGCCGGCAGCGCGCGGACGCGGTTTCACGGTCGGGTCGCTCGGCAGCGTACGACTTGGCGTTGCGCCGTTGACTTCGCAGATGTCGTTCGATGCCAGCCACGCCGTTGCGTTGAGCTTTTACGCGCTGGCGGACGCGGACAACGTGCGCATGGCGCGCACCATCAAGGCCCGCTTCGCCAGCCTAGCCGATCAAATGCCCGCCGGCATCGAAGCGCACCGCTACTGGGACGCGACCGATCTCATCGTCGCATCCCAAAACAGTTTGCGCGACGCCATCTTGGTCGGCGCGCTGCTCGCGCTCGGCGTAATACTCTTCTTCCTGCGGAATCTGCGCATGACGCTCGTCGCGGCGCTGATCATTCCAATGGCGATGGCGATTGCGATCCTAGCGATCTCGCTCTTTGGCCAGACCCTCAACATCATGAGCGTAGGCGGCCTCGCCATTGCCGTGGGGTTGATCATCGACGATGCGATCGTCGTCATCGAAGGGATCGCGCGCACACTGCACGATGCGCCGGACCTACCTTTAACTGAAGCGATTGCCGCCGCGATGCAGCGTTTGGCAGTGCCAATGATTGCATCGACCTTCGCAACGACGGTCATTTTTATTCCGCTGGCGTTGTTAGGGGGCGTCTCCGGCGCGTTCTTTCGCGCGCTCGCGTTGACGCTCTCGTGCGCGCTCTTCGTCTCGCTCGCCCTCGCAATTTTAGTTACGCCCCTGTGCTTTCGCGCGCTGCTCGGTCGCCGAACGCCGCACGAAGAGAATCCCGCCGTAGCGCACCTGCTGGAACGCTACGGACCGCTTCTGCGCTGGGCACTGGCGCGACGCCCGCTCGTCTACGCGTTGGCGGGCGGCGTCTTGGTCGTCACGATCGTGGGGCTGGCGTTTCTCCCGAGTGATTTCCTTCCGCGTCTGGACGAGGGTCAGTTCGAGATCTCGTATCGCATGCCGGTGGGTACGACGCTCGCCGCCAGCGATGCCGCCGCGTCCGCTTTAGAGCGCGTCGTCCTGGCCGATCCCGCGGTCGCCGCGGAAGGGCGCTTCACCGGCATCGATACCAATGGCTTTTCGCCAACGCCCGCCCGCGCCGGTATCCTTCGCGTTCGGCTCAAACCGCAAAACGAACGCGCCTCGTTTGAAACGATCAGCGACCGGCTGCGCGACCGCCTCAATTCCGCCGTCCCCGCGGCGCAGCTCAACGTCCACCAGATACTCGAAGATCTGATCAATGACGTTTCCGGTGCACCTGCGCCGATCGAGCTCGTCGTGAGCGGCAACGATCAATCATCCGTCGTTCGCACGGCGACCCGCGTCGCCGCCGCGATCGCCAACGTGCCGGGCGTCACCGATGTCTTCTCGGGCGTCGGTCGCGACGATCCAACCCTTCACGTCGTGCCCGACTTTGCTGCCATGAACCGCAGTGGCACAGACACGAGCGGCCTAGCTGCCGGTCTCGCCGCAACGACCCAAGGAACGGTTGCCACCGAGTTGCCGCAATCCTCGACGCTCGTGCCAGTACGCGTTAAAGTGGCCGGCAGCGCCGACCTGTTGCCTAACACGCTGTCGCTGGCCAACGGCGCCGTCTCGCTCAATGCGCTCGTCCGCACGCGGCTCGATCGCACCTCAACGGACGTCACCGAAATCAACGGCGAACGGGTCGCGCTGGTGACGGCGAACACGAGCGGGCGCAGCCTTTCGGCAACGGTCAACGCAATTCGCGCGGCGATCGGCGGCGTGGCGCCGAGCCATCGCATCGCGATCGAAGGCGCGTATCGCGCTCAGCAAGATTCCTTCGGACAGTTTGCGCTCGTCATTGCGATCGCGATCGGATTGGTCTTCTTCGTTATGCTCGCCGCCTTCGGGTCGTTTCGTCAGCCCCTGGTGATCTTGGCGGCCGTTCCGCTGGCGCCGATCGGCGTCGCCCTCGGGCTGGCGCTGACGCGCACGACGTTCAACGTCGCCTCGTTCATGGGAATGCTCCTTCTTGTCGGTCTGGTCGTGAAGAACGGCATCTTGCTAATCGACGCGGCGAACCGGCGGAGCCGTGAAGGTTTCGTCGTCGCCGATGCGCTCGTGCTCGCGGGCCGCGAGCGCCTTCGGCCGATTCTCATGACGACGCTGGCCGCAATCGGCGCGCTGCTTCCGCTCGCCTTTGGAATCGGGGCGGGCGCGGCAATGGAACAGCCGCTGGCGATTGCCGTCGTCGGCGGTCTCTCGACCGCGACGTTTTTCACGCTGGTTTTGATTCCCGTGCTTTACGCGACGTTTTACCCGCGAGGACGTGCGGCATCGTGATCGCCGGCATGCTGTTGGCCGCGATTCCGGCATTCGCGGCGCTTTCGCTCTCCGACTCCGAGCAGCGCGGAGCCGCGAACAACGTGCAAGTGCAAACTGCGCTTGCGACCGTGCGACAGCGTGAAGCTACGCTGCACATCGCGCGCGCGACCGGCATTCCGCACTTCGCCGCCGACTACTCGCTCGCACCTCAAGCCGGCCCGGCGAACGCCGGAACGGTTGAACAGCACTTCGTCTCGGTCGGCCTGGGAATTTCGATCAACGATATCTTCGCCGCCTCCGACGCCGTCCGCGCGGCCTCGGCGGAATTGCTCGTCGCCCAACGCAACGCTGACGCGGCGGTCATTGCGGCGCGTGAGAGCACCGCTAAACTCTATTTCGCCGCGCTCCAGGCGATCGCGATCGAACGCCTGCGCGGCGATTCCGTGGCAGGCGCGCAACGCGATCGTGCCGCTGCCGATCTGCGCGTGCGCAGCGGTGAGTCGCCGCGACTCGACGTCGTTCGCGCCGACGTGACGCTCGCGCAGGCCCGCGCCGATCTCGTGCGGGCGCAAGCCGATCGCGCCGATGCCGTCGATGCGCTGGCCTCGGCCACGTCCTTGGAGCCGTCGCGACTCTCAACCCTCACGGTAGCGCCGTCCTTAATAACCGCGCTTCCTTCGGAAACGCGCGCCGTGGCGCGGGCGCTTGCGATGCGCCCCGAAGTCTCCGCACTGCTCGCAACGATCGAGGCGCGTGCCGCCGACGTGGCGGGCGCGCGACGCTCGGCGATACCAAATGCGACGATTCAAGGGGGATACCAGCGCGGCGTCGACACGGGTATCCCGGTGCAAGGCCCGCAGGTCACCGCGCACCTTGACGTACCGCTCGCGCCAACGGGCCGGGATAAGGTGATTGTCGCTCAATCGCAAGTCGATGTGGCACGCGTGCAGCTTCTCGAGGAACGGCGAACGCTGACACTCGAAATCCAAAGCGCGATTCGCGATGCGCGGGCTGCCGATGCCGCGGCGCAAGCTGCGGAGCGCGGGCGCGACGAAGCCAAACGCGCGCTCGATGCGGTCGAAGTCGGCTATCGCGAAGGTGCCAGCTCGAGCCTCGACGTCGCCGACGCGCGGCGAACGTACGAACAGGCATCGGTCGATGCACTGACGGCGGAATATCGGCGAGCGCTCAGCTTCGCCATACTGGAGGTGATTGTTCCGTGAGTCTTTTCGGGCGTGCGTTGGTTGTGGCCGCCATTGCGTCGATCGCCTTGATCGTGCTCTGGCGCTTTTTTGCCCATTCGGCTCCGCCACCAGCCGCCGCGCTCCAATCGCAAATTCCGTTGGCACTGGTGCGCACCGGCAGCGTAAACCAAACGATGGCGCTCGTCGGGCGGGTCGGCTCGCCCGCTGGAACGCAAACGAAACTCGCGTTCGCGATCGCGGGATCGGTCGAGCGCGTCGATGTCGCCTTAGGCGAACACGTTGATGCCGGCGCCGCGCTCGCGCAGCTCGACACAACGTCGTACGCGCTCGCCGCACAGCAGGCACAAGCCGAGGCGAACGCCGCCAGCGCCGGAAGTGCGTTGGCAGGCGTCGATCGCACGTCGGTGAAGTTGCGCGTCGACGAAGCCGAGCTCGCGCGTCAACAACGCCTCTTTCACGCCGGCGTCGTCGCACTGCGCGACGTGCAGGCGGCACAGGGAACGGTAGCGGCCGATCGCGCCGAAGCGCAGAGTACGCGGCTGCAGCGGGCGCAAGCGCAGGCGCAATCGCGCGCCGCGAATTTGCACGCGGCCAGCACCAACTACGACGTCGATCGCGCGACCCTGCGCGCGCCGTCGGCGGGCACCGTCGTCGGCATCTTCGTCCAGCCCGGTGAAATGGTGGATCCGAGCGTTGGCGCAGTCGCGCTCGCGCCCGATCGCCAAGGCCTCGCGACGCTCGACGTTCCGGTCGCGCAGCTTTCCCGCATTCGGGTCGGCGCGGCCGTTGACCTGAACGGAAACGGCACGCAGTGGCAGGGACGCGTCGTGGGCATTGCGCCCGCGGTTGACCCGTCGACGGGCCTTGCGGTGGTGAGCGTATCCGGCGTCCCGGCTGGAACGCCGGCGGGCACGCCCCTCGACGCCACCGTCATCGTCGGCGTGACACGCGGTCTGGTCGTCCCGCGAAACGCCGTCATCGATGATCCCCAGACCGGCGCACAGCTGGTCTTTGTTGCGGAGCGTCATCCTAACGGTACGCTCGGGTTTGTCGCGCGCACCGTTATGATCGGTGCGCGCGATCAAAAGCTCGCGCAGATCACGTCAGGCCTACGCCCCGGCCAGCAGGTCGCCGCGGAAGGCGCGATCGATCTGTTGGCACCCTCGGGCGGAGGTCCCTAGGGTGCCGGCGAGCTGACGGGTACGCTTCCGCTGCAGAAGACCGCGTTTGCCATGACGGCTTTTGCGGCATCGTTTTCACGGGTCTGCGTCTGATCCATCGTCCACGTCAGCGCGTCGAGCAGCCGAGTTATCGGATTGTAGCCGAGCGTCAAGCCCGGAATCGCCGCGGGGTCGATCACGTATGGATTCGGCGGAAGCCCGGCATAGTTGGGGTTGGACGTCAGCGGGTTTGGTGCCGGCGTCGCGGCCGCACGCGACTTATCCGGCGGATTAATCGAGCTGATGTAGGCTTCGCCGGCGTGCTGCAGATCGGCCATCTGTTGCGTATCGACGAAGCCGCTGATGATGTCGAGGGACGCATTCTGCGCAGCCAACGCCTTCAGCAGCTTTTCGCGAATGTCGCGCAATCGCTTATCGTCGTCTTGGCGGCCAGTTGCGGTGCGAAGCTCGGGACTATCGAGCATGGTTTGGATCGCAATGATGTTGTTGGCGATTGGGCGGATGAGATTCTCCATTCCCAGCAGCGCCATGTTTTGCGACATATTCGCCGTGCCGCCGCCGGGGTCGCGGTTTACCGGATCGTTCTGGGCTGCGACGTCGCTGCCGTAGAGCGCGGCGGTGTTATACTGTTTGAAGAGCTCGGGACCTTTCTTTATGGTCGTGTCGTTCTGCAGCATCATGCCGATCGCCGGAGCGATGCGCTCGTGGAGCTCGCTGCACAGCGGGCGCGTAACGATGTGATAGATTTGCGGCGGCGGCGTGGGCGTTGCACCGAGCGCTAGCACGGCCGCCGCTACGGTAAACGCAGTTCGAACCATTCTCAACCGGGCATCCTTACGGCTAGGACGCCCAACCCCCCCTGCTTGTGACTTAAATGTACTTTTTCAGCCAATCCAGGATAATGTGCAGGCGTTCCACGCGGTGGATCGGCGAGCCGGTGCGAGAAAGATCGTGATTTTCGTTGGGGACGGCCACGTAGACGACCGATCGTCCCAGGATCTTTAGCGCGGTGAACTCTTGCAACGTTTGATCGATCGGCGCGCGTGTATCCTCGTCGGCATGCAATATCAAGAGCGGCGTGTGCACGCTCGTGACGTACGTGAGCGGAGAAAACTTCGCATAGTCGCTGCTGGCCGGATCCCAGGGCGGTCCCCAGGTGTAGTAGCCGCCGCCCAAGCCGTTCTTTCCCGCAAAGTCCGCGGCGAGGTTCTCGCTTTGTAAGAAGCTGACCGCGCGCTCCGCGACGGCGACCTTGAAGCGATCGGTGTGCGCGATGACCCACAGGGTTGCGTAACCGCCGTACGATCCGCCGAGCACGGCCAAACGCGTCGCGTCAACGTCAGGGCGACGCGCGGCGGCATCCATCACGGCTTGCACGTCGGCGAACATCGCGTCGCCGTAGTTTTGCTCGAGCGCCTCTTCGAACGCGTATCCGTGGCCGGTGCTGCCCGCCGGATCGCAATAAACGACGTTGTAACCCCGTGACGCGTACACTTGAAACTCGTGAAAGAACGTGTCGCCGAACTGCGTTTCCGGTCCGCCGTGAATGTCGAGCAGCGTTGGGCGCTTCGCGCCCGGTGGGCCGCCGGTAGCCGGCATGAACCAAGCCTGCACCGTAAAGCCGGCAGGGTCTTTGACGCTGAACTCTTGCGGCCGTGAGAGCGCCACGCCGGCGAGATAACCCTCGTTCACGTGCGTCACCTGGTGCGGCTCGCCGGACTTCGCGTCGATAACGTAGACGTCAGCGGGGTGCGCAAAGTCGCTGTACAGATAGGCGATGCGCGCTCCATCGCGCGACACCGTACACGACCATGCCTCCCCTTTTGCCGGCGTGAGGTCGTGAAGGGTTCCGCTCGTCAAATCCATCGTCCGCAAATTAGCATAACCCGGGCCGTCGACGTTGAGCAGCGCAAAGTTTCCCTCGGGTAGCGGCCAGCCGCAGAGGCCGCCGCCTTCTTTCATGTCTGCCAAGAGCGTGTCGCCCCACGATATCGAGTTGTGCGCGGCAACGATGCGCCGGTCCGAGCCGTCGAGATTCGTCGAAATGAGGCCGCGTTGCTCGGCGGCATCGTTTACGTCACCGCTTAAGAAATAGACGCGCCGTCCGTTGTTGCTGAAAAAGAACCCGTTGTTGGCCGGCAGCGTCGACGCGACTTTTGACATCGCCCCGCCGGCCGACGGAATCGTGTAGACGTCGCTGGGGCCGCCATCGACTGTGTCGTAGCGCAAGGAATCGAAAAGAATCGTGTTATCGTCGGGAGACCACGCATCGAAGTTTTCGGAATACTTGCCCGAGGTGAGCGGCTTGGCATGCGAGCCGTCGGCGGCGACCGTCCAAATGTGCTGATGCTGCTGGTAGGTATAGCCTTGGCCGTTGGTTTGGAAAAAGAGCGTATCGATCGTGTGAATGTCGCTCTTCTTCTCCGAGCTCTTTGGCGTGAAACCGGCTTTCGTAAAATCCACGTACGCGTCGTCGTCTGGATCGGTCTCCGTGACCGTGAGCGCGATGCGGTCACCGCGGTGCGATACGACCGGCCCCGAAACGCCATTTTTGACGTGCGTGAGCTGCACGATCGCGCCTGTTGCCAACACGTAACGATAGAGCTGCGGCTTCGCTTTCTCGACCGTTCTGACGAAGACGAAGCTCCGGCTATCGGGCATCCAGTCGTAGTCGCCGTCACCAAGGTGCTTCGTCACATCGTGGACGAGCTTGCCGGTAGCGACGTCCACCAGCTCGATCGAGCGGTCGTAGGTGTTCTTTGGTCCGTTCATCCGAGATGCCTCGACGAGCACGCGGGCGCCATCCGGCGAGATCGCCGTATTACTCAGGAACGTCAGCTTAAAAAGGTCTTCCGGCGCGACGGGAGCCGCCGATACCGCCACGGGCAAAAGCCCGAGCAAAAGCCCTCCGAGGACAATATTGCGCATGCAGTTCATACCGTCGAGTTCGGCTATGGTTTCGCGCGCCCATGCAGGTTAGGTGCCTTTTTGCGCTCCGGCATAGAAGATCACTTTGAAAATTACTTGAGGTACCGTGGTCAGGGCGTTTGGATTACCATAGGCGAGATAGAGCTCGCTGTTGCGCAATCGCAGATGATATGCGATCGAGACGTTCGAGCAGGTGCCGATGCAATCGCCACCGCCGTTGGGTACGGGAGGATTGCCCACTACGCGGCGCAGGCCGATGGCAAAGGATGAATTCCGGCCGATCTGATACGCGTAGCTGACGCTTTCGAACCACTGAATGTTGTTCGGTCCGGGTGCCGGAAGCCATTGGGCCGTGTCGTCGATGGCCACCGTCAGCGCGCCGTGATTACCCACGCGGATCGTCGTAGTGCGAAACCAAGTGTCGAGCCGCCCGTTGCCATAGCGACCACCGTTGTACGAGATCACGGTCGGCGTGGACGACGTGCCATGGTAAGGAAACTGACCCGGGTTGTTCGTCTGCAGCCCGCTGTCGTAGGTGAATTGAAAGCCGCCGTTTTGCGATATTGGCGTCAGCAAGTTGCCGAATCGCCAGTAGTTGGAGCCGGTGAAGAGCTGCAAGTCGAGCGCGCTTTTTGTGAGAATATCGACAAGCAGTTGATTGTCGCTCTGTGCCAGCCCCTGCGTCGGCCCTTGGTAGCGGTCGATGAAGCCGGAGATCCCGAACGAGGCGAGCTTATTGTTGCCGCTAAAATCCCAGATTTTCGCGCTGTAGAGCGCATACCCGGCAATGCCCGGATGCGAGATGAATCCGTCAACCGGATTGTAGTACTGACCGACCTTGCGCGTCGCCCCGAAGAAGCCGAAGGTCTGGTTCGCCCAGCCGCCGCCGAGGTCGTAGTATTGCGCCTGATTCCCGACCAGCACGTTCGTCCCGGAGTCGCTACCGTAGTTGAAATAGGCGCTGAGATGCTTCAGATCGCCGTACGCCGCTCCCGCGGCCACGACGTCGTCGGCGAGTCCGGGCAGGTTCACGGCGACGCGTTGGATGCTCCCGCTCCAGCGCGTGTCGGACGATGTGAAATCGAGCGTGCTGGCCAAGTCGTTGCGACCGTCGCCGACGGCATCGAACGACGCAAAACCAAAGGGTCCCTGCTTACCCTCCACCGCAAAGCCTTCGCGCGGCGTGGGGATCGCCGGCGTATAGAGCGATTGGATGTTGGGACACGCATCGCAGTTGAAGCTGTTGTAAAAGTTGGCGGCTTGCGTGAAAAATGGGCGCACCTCGCTGTAGTAGCGCTGATAGACCGTCGGCGCTATCGATTGCTGATCGAGCTCCACGTTGGAATAGTCCGGGTGGAACGTCGAGTAGAATGAAGCGGTCGGGGTGATCGGCACGGAAAAGTCCGCACCGACGCGTGACGTCGAGCCACCGATGCTCTTGCTGGCCGCCTCGCCGAGCGCGTAAAGCGCCGCGCGGGGTTTGGGGCGTGCCGCGACGACGCCGTGGAACTCCGGCAGCGCAATCGAGCCAGCGTGAGCGTAATCCGCGTTTCCATACGTATCCGGCTGCATTTGCACGCGATCGTACGACCACACTTGCTGCTCGCCGCTGGCGTGCACGTACCGAACCAGCTGCGCCTTCCAGGTGCCGCCGTGTGCGTTGCGCAGTACCTCAAGCGGGATTCGCATCGTCACCGTGTAGCCACTGCCATGGGCCACCCCTTGCGACTCCCAATCGGGAGAGTAAGCGGTGTTCTCCGACGAGTATTGGTAGTGCGTTCCGTTGGGCGTCGCGTAGAACTGATAGAAGTAACCGCTGATCCCGTTCGGCCACAAATCAATCCAGACTTCGTCGTCGTTTCCCTGACCGACGTCGTTGGTATGCTGCTGGGCCGCAATCGGTTCGCGCTGCGTGGCATCGAAGCGGACGTACAGCGCATGACCGTCCGTCGCAATCCAGGCTTTGGTGTCCTCGCTTGCGGGACGCGATCGCACTGCATCCCACGGCAGGGTCATGGCAGCCGCGCCGGACCAGCCGCTCGCGGGAGCGCCCGGGTCGAGCGGCGGGTCCGCCGTTTGCGGCACACTGAGTTGCGGATACGCAAGCGCGTTCGCCGTACTTGCGGCGACCGCAACCGCGAAGACCGCGGCTACTCGCCCGCTCACGGCAGAATCGCACCGTCCAGGGGCGCCTTCGAGTATCGGCGTAGCGTCGCGGCATCCACCGGCTCACACGTGCGCTGCCCGTTGCCGCGGCAAATTAGCGTGCCGCGCAGATCGGCGCCGGCAACGTCGGCGCCGCGAAAATCGGCACAGCCAATGGAACCCTCGTTGTGAAAGCAAAGCTTGGCATTGCGCAGATCCGCACCGCGAAGGTCCGCATTTGCGAAATCGACGCCTTCTAGATCCGCACCTTCAAAACGGACCGCGCGAGCTCGGGCGTCCCGTAAATCGCTGCCCGGAATGGAAACGCCCGACAGATCGCGCCCTGCGATCTCCGCACCGCGAATATCGCATCCGGCGCATTTCCCGAGCAGGCCGCGGATTTCGGGGTCACTCGCATCGTTTAGGACTCCCCGAAGATCGACGCCCGCCAAGCTCGCGCCATTGAAGTTCGCCCCCCGAATGCGCGCGCCGCGCAGATCCACGCCCGCTAATCGCGCATCGCGGAAATCTGCTCCACGCAAGTCCGCATCGTTAAAATCGGCACCAGACAGGTTGGCGTTGCGCAAACTCGCATCGCGTAGGTTGGTTCGAGCGAAGTCGGCGCCGACGTACGACGCGCCCGATAAATCGGCACCGTGCAAATCGCGCCCGGCAAAGGAACAACCCACGCAGTTCGTCGGAAGGCTGGAGGCCGCGGCGATCTGCAACGCGATCGCAAACAGGAGGGCAAAGAGGTCGCTCATTTCCATTTTCTCCATTTCAGTGACGCAAGAGGACGCAGTGAACCAAGCCTCGACCGCGAGGCGCTTAATTTATCGCTTGGAAGATTATTTGGGCGGTTTGTCCCTCGAAAAGTCCGTGCCGACCAGTTTCGTTCTGGACAGATCGACGTGCGCCAAATCGACCCCGTCTAAATCGCACCCGTTTAGCGTCGCGCCGACCAGATTCGCGCCATCCAAGCGCGCATTGGCAAAGTCGATGCCAGTGAGGTTAGCGCCGGAAAAGTTCACGCCGGAGAGGTCCGCACCGCTGAAATCGTCGCCGCTAGCGCGCACGTTCGAAAGATCCAGACCCCTCAAGTTCGCGTGGCTGAAATCGCAGCCGCTGCAGCTGTCCAAGACGTCGCGCAGCGCCGTCGCCGTGAGCTGCGCCCGGCTGAACCGCGAACCCGAGATGCGAGCGCCGCGAAAGTCTACCCCGGTGAGATTGGCGCCCGAGAAATCGCAGCCGACTAGATGAGCGCCGCGAAACGAGGCGTTGCGCAAATCGGCTTTGCTAAAGTCCGCTCCGTTGAAGTTGCCGCCCGAAAAGTTCGTTCCAGAAAGCCTGGCCTTGCTGAAATCCGCACCGATATAGTTGACGCCGTGCATGTCTCGGCCCGACCAATCGACGCCGCTGAAATCACATCCGGAGCAGTTGTGGGCGGACTGGGCGATGCGTGACGAACCCGTCGCCGCGCTCACGCTTTCGGCCACCTGCCGCGAGATCGACTGTGCCATCCGTTTTGCATCGATCCGCGGCACCGTGAAGCTCGTCGCCGGCATCGACACGACGAACGGACGCGGAGCGGCCCGCTCGACGACGACCGGTGCGACGCGCACTTCGCGAACAACCGTGCGCGTTTTCGCCTGTACCGGAACTGCGCTCTTGCGTGTCTCGGGTGTCTTGAGCGCCTTCGGGGCGCTCTCCGCAATGGCGGGCGTGCTCACGCTTACGTACGGCGCGGCGACCGACGGCGCCACGACGGTGATGAGCAATGCCAGCGCTCCGACCGCGGCGATTGCGGCGGCTGCCGGCGCGGGCGACAGGTTCGTCGCGATGTTGCGCCCGGCGCCGAGCAGCCGTTCGATGCGCAGCGAAATGTGTTTACGCGTCGCGAACACGCCCGGTGCGGGAATCGGATGGCGCGGCCACGACGCCCGTTCGGCCATCTTCGTCAAGCAAAGCGCATACGGGCGCACCATGCCGACGAACGAGAGCACCCAATCGTCGCACGCAACCTCACGCTCGAGATCGAGTTGTTGGCCGATGAACTGAGCCGCGGGGTTCCACCCCAACAGCGCGATGATGAGGCGCTGAAAACCGTTCGTCCAATCGTCGGCGCGCCGCAGATGCGCGAGCTCGTGCAGGCAGATCTGGTCGACCTCTCCCTGCGAAAGCCGATCGAGCAGGGTATGCGGTACCAGAATCATCGCATCGAATAGACCAACCGCGACGGGGACGTCGGTCTCGTCGCTCACGCAGAGCCGAACGTCTCGCGCGCCTTTGTTGGCGCGCGTCCATTGCGGCATCGCCTCGCGATACTCGACAGACAGTGGCAGCGCGTCGCGCTTGAGTTGCTCGAGCCGCACCAAACCGACGATCAACCGCACGAGGGCATACGTCGCGAGCAGCAGCCACGCCGCAAAGACCGCCAGCGCGACCGGCGTCGACAGCGTCAACCGCAAGCGCTCGGGTAAGCGCGCCGGTGCCTGAGAGGTAACGACCGCGTGCCCGGCGGGGCGTTGGACCGTGGCTGCGGTGTGCGCGACGCTAGACTTGAGGTGCACGTTCGACGCGACCGTGCGCGCGGGAGCCGCCGAGAGGTGCTGGGGCGCCGCAAAGAACGCCAGCGTCGTCGCAATCGGGATGATGAAGGCCGCGATGAGCGTTGCGCTCCAGACCGTGTAGCGGGTCGCCGCGTTGATGCGTGGCCACAGGCGCAACAGCAGCCAAATCGAAGCCACCAGCAGGGCATCTTGCCACAGCGCGTTGAGCGCGGTCGCGGAAAGCGCGCTTACGACGGTGACGAAGCCTTGCGGCAGCTCGGTCATTTGCCATTCTCCTCGTATTGCTCGATCAATGCTTTGAGCCGAAGCAGCTCATCTCCCGAAGGGCGTTCGTTCTCGATCAGGCGGAGCGCGAGTGAGCCCGAGCTGTTGTCAAAGAAACGCGACAACAGGTGCCCAACGGCATGTCCCGCCGCCTCCTCGCGAGCCACTAACGGCCGGTAGATGAAGGCGCGGCCCGCTTCGTCGTGCGCGATGTAGCCCTTTCGTTCCAAAATCCGTAGGGTGGTCAAAACACTGTTGTATGCGATGGGCGGGGGAGGCAGTGCCGCGGTTACTTCGGCTACCGTCGCTTGCCCGCGCTCCCATAGCACTTCCATCAAACGGAGCTCTGCTTCGGTCAGCGTCGCGGAACGTCGCCTGGCCATTAGTAAACCGTCGGCCCCCAACCCTGGAAAAGCCGCGACTCGGCCATACTCTCGGGAAGGCGGGCGCGCGTACGGGCGCCGCGGGCCAGCTCTGACGTGTTCTGATTGGACTTGCGATCCATGCTCGTCTCCTTCTTCTCCTAAAGATTTAGTTGAATGATAGCCGATGATCCCAGGCTTGTCAACTAAATCTTTAGTAATGGGGGAAAGCTGCCGCCGTCTGCCAATAAGGGAGGGCTAATCCATCGCCTTTTCGATTCCAAGGAGAACAGCTTGTTCGCAACGGCGCGCACCGTGCTCGCTTTCATAGCCGTGGGCTTTTTAGCTGCGTGCGGAAAGGGGACGCCGATCACCAGTGGTACGTCGACCCCGGCGCCGACGCCGACTCCGGCAGTCACCAGCCAGTTCAAGATTCCGACGGCTTCCAGCCGCCCAGCCGGCATCGCGCTCGGCGCCGATGGCAATCTGTGGATCACCGAGTTTGCTGCAAGCAAGATCGGACAGCTCAACACCAGCGGCCAGATCTCCGAGAGCGTAACGCCGACGCGGAACGCGAAACCCAACGGCATCTCCTCGGGGCCGGGACCTAACCTGAACGTGTGGTTCACGGAAACGGCGCTCGGTAAAGTCGGCCAGATCACCGTTACCGGACCGCCCTATACGGAATATACGCTGCCCGATCCCGCGGCGCGCCCGGTCGGGATCACGCTCGGATCGGACGGGAATATGTGGCTGACCGATACCGGAACGAACTCCGTTTGGCAGGTCAAGCAAATCAAAGTGAAGCCGTTCGTCAAGTTTACACAATACCGACTCACCGGCAACGCCCAGCCGTTCACGATCACCAACGGTCCCGACGGTGCGCTATGGTTCACCGAGCCCGGAACCAATCACATCGGCCGTCTTCCGATCAGCGGTTCTCCCTTGACGGAGTACCCGGTTCCGACGGGTAACTCGCTGCCGACCGGCATCGCGACCGGCACCGACAACGCGCTGTGGTTCACCGAACAGAGGGCGAAGAAAATCGGACGAATCGCCATAACCGGTAACGTTACCGCCGAGTACGTGCTTAACGGAGCGATGACCCCCGATGCGCTGATCCAGGGCATCGACGGAAACTTCTACTTCACCGACACGGCGGGGAACAAGATCGGGCAGTTCTTCACCAAATCGCACCGCGTCAACTTCTATCCGGTCCCAACGGCGAACTCGGCGCCGACTGCGCTAACGCTGGGAACGGATAGCCAGGTCTACTTCATTGAATCGCTCGGAAACAAGGTCGGGCAGTTCAGATACTTCAACGTATAGCGTCGATCTCGCCGCGCTCGAGCTCCGCCAGCATCGATACTGCGGCGCTCCCAGCACCCACCAAGAAATAGCGCGTTCCAATGCGCACTAAGTAGACGGCCGCGTGCTGCGAGAGCGCGGCCGTTTCGACGACCGTCACGCGCCGGCCGGAGCCCGACGCGAAGAATCGCGATTGCCGAAGCTTTCTTCCGATCGCGTAGAGGATCGTTAGAGCGAAGCCGACGATCGCAAGTTTCACAACGTAGCCGGCCCAGAAGCTCCACGGCACGGAGAAGCTACCCGTCGCGCTCCGGTTTGCCGCCGATCCTGCGTTTGAACGCGACGACCTTTTCTTCGATCTCATGCGTGCGGTCGCGCACGATCAGCACGTTCCCCGTCGTCAGCGTCACGATCGTTCCGTCACTTTCCTCGACCGTTTCGATCAGGTCGCAGTTCACCAGTACCGGATGTCCGTTCAACCGCGTCAGCGAGATCATGGTCGCTGCCGCTTGCGCGCGTTGGCTTCGTCGAGCTCGAGCTCTTCGCGACGCGCTTCTTCCGCTTCGTAAGCGTGATGGCGCCGCTCGCGCAGCTTTTCGATCACCCGTAACTCGCGACTCGCGGCAATGAGTTCTCGCTGCGCGCCCGCGAGCGATGTCTGCAGGTGAAGGGCGCGGCATTGCTGCGCCTGGATCGCCGCATCGATCCAGGAACAGTGCCCGGCGTTCACCCAGGTGCGCCCCGTGGTATAGGCGCGCAAGGAACCCGACAGACGATCCACTTCACGCATGCTTTCCTGCAGTTCTCGCCAGCGCAGCGCACAGAGCAGTTGCTTCTGTTGCTCGATCCGCTTGCGCCGATCGAGTAAGGGCTGCAGGGCAAACCGGAACGGCATACTGGAGAAAGCTCCCGCAATGCCGCGTCATCGAGCCAACTGCGAGCGTTCGCGTCCGACGGAAACCAGCTCGATCGGCACCTCGAGCAACGTCTTAATTCTTTCGATGTAGGCGCGCGCGGCGTCCGGAAAGTCCTGAATGCGCCGGCAGCCCCCGATCGGTTCGCTCCAGCCTGGCAGCTCTTCGAGCTCCACTTCGAGCGCCGGCAGGCCGGCCGCCGAGAAGTTCGCGGGTCTTCCGTCGAGCCGGTATCCCGTGACGATCGCTACGCGATCGAATCCGGTGAGGACGTCCAGCTTCGTGATGGTGGCGCTCGTCAAGCCGTTAAGCGCAACGGCATAGCGTGCCGCGACCGCATCGAACCAGCCGCAACGCCGGGGGCGGCCCGTAACCACGCCGTACTCACCGCCCTGGCGGCGCAGTCTTTCACCCCGCTCGTCGTCCAGCTCTGAGGGGAACGGCCCAGCGCCTACGCGCGAGCAATATGCTTTCAGCACGCCGATCACCCGACCAATCGCGCTAGGTCCGATTCCGAGTCCCGTGCACGCCCCACCGGCGATGGTGTGCGAGCTGGTCACGTAGGGGTACGTTCCGTAGGTTACGTCGAGCAGCGAGCCTTGCGCGCCCTCGAGCAAGATGCGTTTGCCTTGGGTCAGCCGTTGATGCAGGTACGCGACGCCGTCCACAACGTACCGCGCGACCCTCGCGGCCAGCGTAAGAATCTCTCGCTCGTCGTCATCCTGGTTTTGTCCCGAGTCGAACGAGGACCAAGCCGAAACATTGGCATGCAGCTTCTCGGCAAACACGTCAAGCCGCGTAAGGTCGGCAAACTGAATGCCCGTGCGCGCGACGCGATCGACATACGCCGGACCGATCCCACGGCCGGTCGTCCCAAGGGCGTCGCCTTTGCGATCGCGCTCCGCGGCCGCATCGCGTGCGGCGTGATATGGCAGAACGACGTGCGCGCGATCGGAAATCTTCACCCTCGATACATCGACGCCCAGTGCGGTCAACCGGTCCATCTCGTCGACCAGCGTGCGTAGATTGACGACCGTTCCACCACCTATAAACAGCTCGACGTGCGAATGCAACGCGCCTGATGGAACGATGCGCAGGGCGAGCTCCTGCTCGCCCACGACGATCGAATGTCCGGCATTGTCGCCACCCCCAAATCGCGCGACGACATCGTAGTCTTTCGCATACAGATCGACGATGCGGCCCTTCCCCTCATCGCCCCACTGCAACCCAAGAACGATATCCGCCTTAGAAGGCATGCTACTCACTTCTTAAATAGCGATCTATTTAACCTTTGGCGCGACGTGGTGACGAGAAGCGTCCAGCTTTTTCGGGCCAGCCATGGATGGCTGTTTCAAAGCTTGCTGACCCGAAAAAGTGGACGAGCAGGAGCGAACAGGAGGTGAGCGACGGGCGTCTTCGAGTCACCGATGTCGCGCCAAAGGTTAAATGGGACGCTATTCCGACCTAAACTCTAAATCGCTGGTGTCGCCCATGGGGATTTGGGCCGCGCCTTCGAGTTGGGTCATCACGAACTCGGAAAAAAGCGCGTTAGGCCAACCGAAGTTGCGTCGCGTGTACTGGCGCGGATCGTCGGGATTGAAGGATTCGTGCAGCAGATGGTCGCCCGGATCGCTCGCCAGCAATTGGGTCAGCACGTCTTGCTTCTCGGCGCTGGTCGTCGCCGTCATGCCCTCGATGATCAACGCGAGGGGCCAAACCCAATGATCGGGCGTGTGGTAGCTGCCGATGCCGCGGGCCCAATGTCCCTGGTAGAACGACGGGTTGTCCTGGGAGAGCAGAAAGTGCCGCGTGTTCTCGTAGTAGCGGTCGCCCGGCGTCGTATAACCGAAGTAGGGCGACGCCAGCAGGCTTGGAATGTTGGCATCGTCGGTCAGAATCGCGTGGCCGAATCCGTCGACCTCATAAGCGTAAATGTAGCCGTACTTCGGCACCAATACCAAACCGTAGGTTTGGATGCCGCGCTGCACCTCGTCGCGCAAGGCTCGCGCCTCGTGAGCCTTCACGACATTGTGGTAGACGTTAAGCTCGATATCGGCCATGTCGCCGAGCGCGACGACGGCGAACATCTCGGAAGGAATAAGGTAGTTGTAGTAGCAGGCGTCGTCGGAGGGCCGGAAGCCCGTCCAAATCATCCCCGTGTAGCCGACCGGACGGCCCCGCCCATCTTCAGGCAGCTCTTTGTGGGTGTAGCGCGAGTAGCGCGGATGATTCTGCTCGCGCTCCATCGTTGCCAGCACGGCGTCGAGCATTTTTGAAAAGTCGCCGCTGAAGATCGACGTATCGCGCGTCGTCTTCCAATAGCTCCACGCGAGCGCAGTAGGATACGCCAGCGAATCCAGCTCGAATTTCTGCTCCCAGACGCGGTAGTCCAACGTATAGGCGTTCGAATACGGGTCGATCTGGAGGTATTTCACCATCCGGCTGACGATCGCGCGGAGCAAACCCCTCACCTCGGAGTCCTCACGGGCGAAGAACAGATAGGGACGTGCTTGAGCGCTGGCGTCGCGCAGCCATTCCGCCGGAATATCACCGGTCATGATGTAGGCCGTACCGTCGGGCGCGTATTCCGCGAGCCGGCTCGTGTCGAGTAGGGCCGCGCGAAACATGTCTTGCAGGCGTTCGTTTGGGCTGCGGTAATCGGCAGCCGCCTGCTCGATCGATCGAAGCTCTAGCGCAGAGCTCGGAATCGGCAGAAGCACGTTCGCGCCCGCGCAGAGCAGTGCCAACATCGTGCTGATGCGAAAATATCGGCCCATTATGCGGGCCAGCTCCCGTGTGCGTACAATGCCGGCAACTCCCGATAGCGTCCTAGATAATCGAGGCCATAACCCACGACGAAGACGTCAGGGACCTCAAAGGCTCTGTACTTGATGTCGATGTGTGCAATTCTCCTGTGGGGCCGGTCAAGTAGCGTGCAGACCGCCAGGGAGGCCGGCCGGCGTTCCATCAGGCGCTTGTAAACGTACTGCAGGGTCAGCCCGGTGTCGACGGTATCGTCCACGAGGATGACGTGGCGGCCCTCCACCGGAATCTGGACGTCCTTTTCGAACACGATGCCCTCGCCGTCGCCATACTTGTTTACTGAGATGAAATCCAGGTGACAGGGTATCGTGACGGCTCGAGCCAGGTCGGCGAGAAAGGTCGCGGCCGCGGCGAGCAGCCCGATCATGAGCGGCTTCTTGCCCGCATAGTCTCGGGATATTGCGGCACCAATCTCTGCGACGCGATCGGCGATCGATCGGGAGTCGAACAGCGGCTCCTCGATCATGATGCTCGCTTCATCGAACGGAAAAGACTCGTTCGACATCGCGCCGCGTGAAGAGTTTAACGTTGACGCGTGGGTGATGCGAGCGCATTAAGCGCAGCTTTCGATTCTTTCTGGTGTTGTGAGCCGGTTTAGCGACGGTGACCTCGATATAGAGATCGTACTCCGGAAGATAAAAATCCGGTGTGAAAAACTCCACCGGACGTCCTCGCTCGTTCCAAACGATGGGAAAGCTGCGTGGTTCGTACTGCCAGGGGATTCGATAGAAGTCGAAGAGGCGCGCGAGGTCGGCTTCACTCGCATGTGCGAAGGTCACCCGGGACATTGCCACGGGCTGTTATCTACGACGCGCCCCGCCCGCTATCCCGCTGGAAAGCGCAAAAGGAAACGAGCGCCGCCGAGCGCGGACGGCTCGACCCGCACGTCCCCGCCGGCACGCTCCGCGATCGCCTTAACCACCGCGAGTCCGATGCCTCGACTGGAACGGCCGGGGAGCGCGCTGCACACTCCCATAACGAAGATCGAATCATGCTGCGCGGGTGCGATGCCGCTGCCGTCATCCTCAACGGCAATCTCAACGAAGCGACCTTCGCAGACGCACCGTACGTCAACGGTTCCGCGCTCGCTCCCATGCTTCACGGCATTCTCCACGAGGTTCGCGACTGCTTGAATGCACGCGTCCCCGTCAACGCGTGCCGAAGCCGTCTCGGGTAGATGCGTCCGTATGGTGACGCAGCGGGCTGCTGCGAGCGGCGCCACCATATCGATCGTGGCATGAATTTGCTCCACAACATTACAGGTTGCGGCCGGTTCGTGCCGGTCCGCAGCTGCTCCGGTGCTCGTCGCAGGCTCGAGCACGGAGAACTCGAGCATTCCCTCGACCAGACGACCTAAACGCAACGCTTCACGTCGAGCGGTTTCGAGAAACCGGCGCGCGGTCGGTGCGTCGAAGTCGCCGTCGAGCAGCATTTCAATGTATCCACGTATCGAGGTCAGAGGCGTGCGTAGCTCGTGACCGACCGTAGCAACCATCGCGCGCGCAAGCTGCTCGGGCGTCAATTTGAGCGTCTCCGCCGAATTACGGGCCCCGACGCAAGAATTTGTAACCAAATCCATGGACGGTGCGCAGCAGTGGTGGAAGATGCCACGGCTCCTCAATCTTTGCGCGCAAGCGATGAACGTGTACGTCGATCGTCCGCTCGTCGCCGTTGAAGTCGAAGCCCCAGACTCGTTGAAGCAGCCAGTCGCGCGAAAGTGCGACGCCGGCGTTACCGGCGAGCTCCATCAAGAGCGCGAACTCTCGCGGTTTGAGTTTAACGTCGGCGCCGTCGACGCGCGCTTCGCGTGCGCCTTGGTCGATTTCGAGCCGGCCAAAGCGCAGCACCGGTCCGGCTTGCGCAACAGTGCGGCCACTGCGCCGCAGGATCGCCTTGATTCGCACGACCAGCTCCCGCGGCGAAAACGGCTTGCAGATATACCTGAATACCCAAAATATAACTACGCCCTAACGGCCGTAGATCGTCGAGGGTCCTTGCCCAACCGACGGATGATTTTCGATGAGCCCACCATCCTACCGGAAGCCCTCAGGATCGGCGCACGTGCCAATAACCAAGGTCTCGCGACACTCGGCGATCGCGCGCGTGTCACGCTTAGCCGCACGCATCAGTGTGCGGAGTTCGCAAAGCCGTCGAACCTCTGGCGTCAGCTCCGCTACGAGGATGATGTCGGCTGCTTCGGCGCTCAACGCTGTGTTGGCGTGCTTCAAATTGAAAAAGCCACCCGGATGGGCGGCTCCCTGATTCATTAGAAAGTGTTTTAGCAACCGCTTCCGCGTGAGAGAGCTCGCGGCACCGCCACAGGGTCTGCCCGCAACAGAAAAGGCTGCGTTAGGTCTGAAATACTGGGTTCAACAGTTCCACCCGCATTAAAATGCGGGCGAAAGTCAGACGTAGCGGTGCACCACAATTATCGCGCTCCGGAATCGTGGCGTCAAGCGCTGCAGGTGCCAGAGGTACAAAGATCCGGGGCCTCGACAGTGACGCTTCGGCACGGCGGCGTAACCGCGCGCGAAAGACCCGTTCTCAAGGCCGCAGTGAAGCGCAGCCGTCAGCGGTTGCCTTTGGGCGAGGGACGCTCCAGCGCGGTAGCCTGGGCCGGTGGCGGCGCCGCTAATCGGCCGCGGGTGGAGTAAAAAGCGCTTCTCGCGGCCTGTAAGACGTCCGTTAAGACTCGAACCGTCAAGCACGCAAAAGCAACAGCACAATAAAGGTAATTCTGCCAGCGCCAACGGGAATCGAATCTGAATCTGACGACCCCGACAAGTAACGCGAAGTGTTGAAAAGCGTTTTCAAATAACGCTTTGGGTGACTTTGTTGTCCCGGCGAATCCCGGCTAGAACCCGCTGATTTTGATACGTCCGTGCCACATCGGTGCCACAGGCTGGCAGCTTGCCAGGCAAGCTCTAATCTCATGGGGCGGCAGTTCGAGTCCCCCATCTGCACCATTGAAGTCGTGCGAAAAGCCTGACGTAGTGAGCTTTTCAAGCGAAAGTGCCGGAAGGACGAGGCCGTCTAACCTCGTCTTTCTTCGTCTATCTTCGGCAGAAATGGGGAGAACTGTGGGGAGCAGATTTGGAACAACTTGTTAACGTACTCGATCAACTGGTTTTTAGGAAACGTGGCCAAGTAAGGCTGGCCGTATGCCGACATCCGGCATCTCGTCCCACGTACGCCCATCGAGCATTCTTCCCGTGCCGGCCTTGTGCCACTGCTTGAAGAAAAACGCGACGCCGGTCGATGTGCAGCGATCTCGCACATCGCGCACCCATTGTGATTCCATAGGTCGCCGGCCAGGACCCGATTCGCCGCCGGCGATAACCCAGGAGATCCCCTCCAGCGACACTCTATTGACGGGTCCAAGCATAGGCTCGATTGACAGGAAACGCACGGCCGCATTACATTCGCGCAGCATGTCGGCACGCCAAGCGTAATCGTTGCTCTCGATGCTGGTGCCGAGCCAAATCTGGATCGGAATCGGTCGCTCCGAGTAGCGGTCCTTGACGTATCTGCGCATGCGTTCTGGGCGTTTGGTCAGCAGTTGATAAACGTGCCAGTCGAACCGCTCCATCCGATTGAAAACCTCGTCTATGTAGTCGTCAGACACGAAACGATGGAATAGGTCGCTCATCGAGTTTACGAAGATGAACCGCGGCTTCTTCCAAGTTCCAGGACGATCCAGCATGTTCGGCCGTAACGTGACATCGAACCCGGTCGAATAATAATGACGAGGAACTCCCCGAAACCGTTCGGCGAACTTCATCGCGTAGCAGTGGTCGCATCCTGGCGAAACCTGCTCGCACCCGCTGACTGGATTCCAGGTCGCCTCTGTCCATTCTATGGTGCTCGCCTCAGACACGACTCTCCCCTCCTTCTCACGACGCCTGTTCTTTCCGCCTATTATCGTCATTACCAGGACCGACGTCAAATCAAGAAAAACCTTCCGCAATGCCGAAAATCAACGTTCGGCCCAATGCATCTTTGTAACAGCGTCGTAGAGCACAGAAGGTAAGACATACGGGTGGACAACGGCGAAATCGATCGAAGCATCCTAGACTCGGTCGGCGAATGGACGATCCTCAAGCAAGAGATTGTACAATACTACGCCGCAACTTACTCGACAATTCTCGACAACTATCGAAAATCGCATCCAAAATTCTACCTGCAGCAATACTACATCGACGGATACGCCAGCGCCGGGCACAACATCGACAAGAAGACAGGTGAAATTCTGGAAGGCAGCGCGCTTCGAGTCCTGCACAACGCTAAGCCGCCTTTTCTGAAGTATTTCTTCGTTGAGTTGGACGGAAAACGTTTCGAGGCGCTTCAGAAGCGCTGCCGCGAGAACCCCAGCGTCACGCTTTATCGAGGCGACGCCAACGTGGTGCTTCCCGAATCGGTCTTTCCTCAGGTGCGTTTCAAACTCAGAGAACGCGCATTCTGCCTCCTTGACCCTTATAACGAGGCGCAGCTGTCATGGCAGACGGTAAAGGCCGCAGCCGATACCCAAGCCATCGATCTCCTGGTGCACTTTCCCATGTATTCAATCAACATCAACGTGCTGGACAAGACCGGGAACTATTCACCTGAACAGAAACAGCGTTTGAGCGAATACTGGGGCGACGATTCCTGGGAGCGTATAGCCTACGTGAAGGAGAACTCGCTCTTTGCTAACTGGAGAGCAAAGGATTCCAACGACGCGATCGTGGAGGCGTATCGAAAGCGGCTTGTGGATGTTGCCGGCTTCGCCGGTGCGTCGCGCCCGATTCCTATGAAGAACAGGAACTCTAACGTCGTATACTACCTGATCTTTGCGTCCAGTAATAAGGGAGCTGGCGTACGAGCCATCAACAGCGTCGCAAACCACTTTATCAGAAAAGTTGAGGGGCAAGCGAAGTGAATAGGCCGGACCCCGCCAATTCGTTGTTACCGCGCGGGCTCGGGCGCTGACGCCGCGATAGGGCTAACGGAGAGGGGGAAATGACCTCACGTCGCCGGTGATGTCCGCATAGAGACATTCGTCCTCGCAGCCCGAATCCCCGGACGTGTCGCACGTCCCGGTCGCTGCGTGGAAGTTCCAATCTCCCAGGTCGTTGATCGGGCCCACCACGATCGCGATGAACTGCATCACCTGCATGGACGCAACGCTCATCGCGTACGGTATCGCATTGGCATGGGCGATTAACGGACTATCCGGATTCATGTTCTTTACGTAACTGGGATCGTCAAGGAATCCGTCTCGGTCAAGAGCAGCATCGCCCGGGTCGAACGCGTTCCAGCACTGCATGCACCGACGCCCCGGACCGACGACGTGTACGTGCCAGTCGGCGCCGATGAACCGTCCCTTACGTCGCCGGGCGAGCAAACCGCCGTTCGACACCGGTATCGCGTTGGCGTAGGCGAGATGGTTCAAGATACGCTGGCCCCAAGGTCGATCGACGCAGCAAAAAGTGAAGTCGCAGTCCAGCAGGGCCCGATAAGCTACGGCATCGTCGCATCTCGCCGGAATCGCGTTGACGTTGACTCCGCATGGGGAATGCGCGCGCATTGCGCAAGCCGCGACGTCCACCTTATACGCGCCCTCGTCGGACGTTGTTGCGTTCAAGGTCCGATCGAGATTGATGACCTTGACGCGGTCGTGATCGATAAGCACGACCTGGCGGACACCAATCCTCGCAAGTATCTCCGCAACCTGGCTTCCAACACTACCCAGGCCCACGATGGCGACTCGCAACCGGGAAAGCTTTGCGCGCTCAGCGGATCCCCAAACGGAATCCGTACGGTCGAATGCCTCGAACGCGATCTCACGGGCGGGAGGAAGGCTCACGCGCAATCGCTTGCCGATGACCCGCACGTTGACGGCGTCTTGACGTGTGTAGGTGCGTGGAGCGATCCGGTTCCAACGGCGAGCGCTGTAGTGTTCATCGCGCGCCAGCGTCATGCCGACGATTGGCAGGCCGGTCGCGGCAAGGACCCCTGCGGCGATGCGCCGCTCGGCGATCTCGTCGTCTTCGCTCATGCGTTGCCAACCCGTTCCCAAGGGATGCGAATGCAAGAAGACGAGTCCGCATTCGCGGGCGCGAGCCGTCCCGAGCGCTCGTTCGACATATGCGCCCGTGAACGAGGCGTTCCCGTGGACGTACCGCTCGCCGTCAATGGGCAGCACCGAGTCGACCACGATGGCCGTGTCGCGTGCGGTTCCGCCGGCGAGCCGATACAACCCGAAGGTGAGATCTTCTTGCGCGTCAGGCCTCATCAGATGGTCGTAAAGCGCGCGCTCGACCGGCTCAAGCAATGCGACCGAAAGCTCCCGATCAGGCATCGCCGAGCACCCGATTGAGGTATGCGATTAGCAGATGAACTGGGTTGCGCCCCTTCCAATCCGAATGCTTGCGACTGAAGTACCGCCAGTCTTGCCCCAAGGGGCTAACGCTCACGTTCGGGCGATCCGACCCCCAATCGGCGTGTATGTGTAGCCCGGCCGGCGGGGTCATCGGAAAGTCCGATCCGACGACGGCGAGATCAACGGTCTCTCCTTTGTGACGGCCCAGGTGGACCTGGAAACCGGGCAGCTTTACCAGGCCGCCCGGTAGGTCTTCCGCAGGAACGCCGATCGTGTCCAGGGCGTCTTTCAACGCGCTCACGAGACGGGCGTCTCCCCCGTGAATACTGTGATGAATTCGTCGCAGTCCCGAAGCGGGATGGACTCCTCTAGGTTGGTATGTGGGATGTTTTCGGGGTCGCCGAGCTCGACGATGTAGTGCTTTGACGGGTCAGCGTCGACCAAATCAAGGATCTCTTTGAGGGTCAAATGGTCGGTATGAACCTCTATGGGCTCACAGTCAATTTTGAAGCGCACTGCCGGGCGAGGGCGCCCAACTTGGTGTTCGTCGCATTGATGCCCGGCGGTCTTCTCTTCAGTAGTCATCTATGTTAAGCTCCTTGCAATTGAGAGTTCGCAACATAAAACCTGTTTCGCAATTGATGATACCCAATTCGCAATCGAATTGCAAGAGAGGAACTGATCAGACTTGTCGCAAGAAAATGAACACGCTAGAGTGGGCCTGGACGCCTCGAGCCTCTTCGATGCGCTGGACGCTGCGCGCAACGCGCGCGGTCTTCAATGGAAGCAGGTGGCCGAACAGACAGGCGTTAGCGCCAGCACTTTGACCCGGATGGCGCAAGGCAAACGACCGGACGTCGATGGCTTCGCCGCTCTCGCGGCCTGGCTAGGAAACGATCCGCGCACATTCTTTACGGGTAATTCGGACAAGGGCACGGGCGTCGAATCCGGCGACGCAGTGAGCCTGTTCGTGTCCGCCCTCTTCCGCGCCAACCCCAATCTCACCAACGATGAGCGCGAGGCGCTTAAGTCCTTGGCGACGAGTGCGTTTCGGCTCGCTACCCGTGGCGCGGATCACCAATGACCTTTCGCCGCGGCTTCAAAGCCGAAGCCGACCGAGTGGCGCGCGATCTTCGCGGCGAGATGGGCTTATCGCAAACGGATCCTTTCGACCCCTTTGCGGCCGCCGCGGACCTCTGCATCCCGGTGTACGCGTTTACAAAGGTTGTTCACGACTCCCAGTCGATAGAGGCAGTCTTACTGCGTGACGGCCGCGTGAGCGCTATGACGATTTTCACCGCGCGCAATCGGCGTGCGATCTTTTACAACGAAAATCGGGTCCGTGCGCGCGTTGTGAGCGACATCTCCCACGAAATCGCGCACGCGCTGCTGTTTCATCCCGCTCATTCGGTATCCGATCTTGGTTGCGCCGGCATTGACCGCAGCGCCGAAGAAGAAGCGGCCCACCTGGCGGGGTTGCTGTTGGTCCCGAATGAGGCGGCGTTGCATATCCTTTCCGCTGGCCTTCCACCGGAAGCGGCGTCTCGCCTGTTCGGTGTGAGCGAGCCGATGATGCGCTATCGGATCAACATCAGCGGAGCGCGGCTGAGGCATGCACGTCGCCAACGACGACTCGCAATATGAAACAAGAGTCGGATTTAGGGTTAGTGCAGATATTAAATCTCACGCAGATGAACACTACACGCGCGGCTCGAGGCCGCTCTAATCAATAACCAAGCGACCCAAAGCGTCCCCGACACGAAGCGTCAGTAGGCAATGGGTAGAGAACGCGATTGCTCGTATAAGAAAAGCTGCGTCAATTCAAGCGTTCGTGGTAGCGCCAACGGCAATCGAACCCGCGAATCGGGGTCCCGGCCGCTCCCGTCGATTACCGGGAAGTTCTTTCCTATCTAGGTTTTCGCGTTTTTGTTTCCCCTCTAGTCCCGACGCTTCCCGACAAAGTTTACGTACTCCGTTAGATCGCCGTTAGAACAGCAACCGGTACATTACGTTGACATTAGCCGCCGGGTGTGATATTTTCAGCGGCTGCCCCGGTGCAGCAAGGAGATCGTCCATGCCCTCGAACCCGAGTCAACCTAACGGAATGCTTGTCTGCCCGTGGCTTGAGCTTCGCGGACCGCTCGTATTCGGCGACATCGAGTTGCTGCCGGCGAGCGTCGCAATCGACCAGTATCCGAGCCTAGCGCCCGGGATCAGGACCGAGACCTCGACGTACTCGACAGGCTATCGTCACCCGCGCACGCTTGAAGAACTGGAAGTGCATCAGCGCGGCGAAGACGTCGTCTTCGACATCGAGTGGGTCGAGCCGTCGGTCATCATGCTGCACGAGCAGGTGGACGTCGAGCGGGCTCGGACGGCGCTCGACGCCCTGTGCTTCGCCTCGCTCGCTTCGAACGATGGCAGCGTCTTCTACGCGAACGCCGAAGTGTTCCGGAGCGAAGTCGTTCCGCTGCGATTCGACGGGCTTCGCGCGACGGTGCACCGGCGGATGAGCGGCAGCCTCATCGACGGCGCAACCGCCGGGGTGCAATTCGAGACGCGCCCGCGCTGGTGCGGCCAGTTCGTCCACGGCGAAGCTGAATTAGCGGAGGCCCTTGCCGCGGTCGTCTTCGAGCCGGAAGCGGAGCCGTTGCGGGATGCCTTCTCGGCGTTACGGCTGGCATCCAAGGACGCGGCCGACGTTCCCGTGGACGTCGAGCGATCGTTCTTCGCGATGGTCGTCACGCATCTGATGGATCGCGGCGCCGCCAGCGATACGATGCAGGCGCATGAAGAGTATGCGCTGCGGTTACTGGGTCCCCTCGTCAGCGATGGAGCACCGCAGATTCTCGCAGTGATGAAAGCGGTGCGGCATGTGCGCAACGGCATGTGGCATCCCAAGCCGCGCACGGCCGATCTCATGCCACTCGAAAGGCAACGGCTAGTACCGTTTAATTTGCTCGCGTTCCGGATGGTTGAAGCGCTCGTCGTAGCCTCGCTGGTCGATATGGGCGCGCTCGCTCCAGGATCCAAGCACGCTCTGAAAGTGAGCGCGATCGAGGAATGGATCGCCGCGACGAACACGCTAGCCGATCAGCCAGACGAAGAACGGAAAGATGCGACGTCCCGGATGGAGCGCAACGATCGTGCTAAGGCGGCGTGCTCCATCGGAAGCATTTGGTCGCATCGCGTGATCGCCGTAGGTATTCGACGAGCGGTTGAGGCGACGTAACGCCAAGCCGCGATTCGAGTCCTGAGCGCGAGTGAGCGGAAGGGGCTCCCCCCTCGAACCTTCGAACGTATGTTCGTGTGATCGCTATGGCAGGTCGAGTCGGCGGCTCAACGGCCTGGACGACGACCCGTGCGACCGTAGGTATGTCGAGGCCAAACCGCAGCCCGCACCCTGTCGAGTCTGCCGGACATGCTATGTGCTGCAGGTCCGGCGGGCGGCTGCCGGGGAGTCGCAGAGTGTGAGGATGTACGGTTATCCTTTTCGGGGCGGAAGCCGCCGCGGCGATTGAAACGTAGGATCAAGCGGGGCGTTTTGTGTGGCTAATGAGACAGGTAAGCCCTACCCGCCAAGCAAAGCGGGCCCTCGGCTTTTCCATGAATGCTTTCGGAGAATGCGGCTTCGCTATGACTGGACCGCTCGTCACGGTAGCAGCTGGAAAGATCGTTTGGTCTTTAGCTGTGTCTCAACGGAGTCCGACTTCCTTCCCGGCCTCCGAGAGATGCGTCGTTCATGACGGCAGCAGTCTCGACCATTGCTCGGATCTACGCGCTCTCATCGCTTTTCTTAAGCGCGTATGCGCCGCTCGCAATCATTTTTGCGATGCGACTAATCTCGAAGCAGCATCCCATCAAAGCCATCGCCTGTACCGTGATCGCGGTACTCTTCGCATTAAACCTCGTCGCCGTTCTACGCTGGATGCGATCGGAACGCGGGGACTATATTGCGGCGAGCGTCGAGTCCGGAACCGGCGAACTCGCGGGATACACCGCGACGTATATCCTCCCCTTCGTCATGGTGGGGGACGTGACGAATTGGGATCTCAGCGCCTATGCCGTGTTTCTGCTTATCCTTGGGATCATTTGCGTCCATGGGCGATATCTTCATCTTAATCCACTGCTTGCGCTTGTTGGTTATCGCGTCTATACGATCGCGACGGTCAAAGGCCGCAAGTACGTCGCGCTCGCACGGGGAGACGATCTTTTCGCCGGCGATGATATCGTAGCGCGTCGCATCCTGGACCGACTCTTAATCGTCGAAACGAATCGGAGCGCACTTGCCAGAAATACCGTTTCCTGAGAACCTCAAACGCAAGCTTACTCGGCTGAATGTCACGCAGGGGAATCCGTTCCTTGTGCTCGGGCATCGTCAAAGCAACGGGAAAGTGACGGGCGGCAAGTTCGGCATCACCGACGGGATGGCCGGGCGCCTGAATGAAGCTGCGGGCGATGCAAAGGCCCGTCTTTCTCAGGCCGCGATGTCGACGTATGACGGGGTGACGCTTCTTGCCCCTGGGGAAGGGCTTTGGGTTGCACCGGGGCGGATTCGTGACGGTTCACCGCTGATGCATTTGCTCAGCTCCATTGATGATCGGCCTAACCTCACGGCCTCAGACGTCGAAAATATGACGCTTTCTTTTTATGCTATCGGCTATGGTCCGGACAACAATCGCGTCTACTTTGTTCGAGAAAAGGCGCAGCACATCGGTGTTGCTAATAAGATCATCGGCCTAATCAAGACTGCTAAGCTCCACCCCGTTAAGGAACCTGTTCTTTCGCTTGACACGGCTATTGACTTCATCATCACAGACTTAGGCCTCGCCGTCTTCGCCCCCATCGCGTTCGAGCGTTACGTCCAAGAACCCGCTGAAGTCGAGGCGGATTTTGATAATAGCGTGAACAGCTTCGCGCAAAGCCTCCCGCTGAGTGTCGATTCGATGGAAGCACTCAAGACACGAGGCTACAAGAGTCTGTTCATGCGCGGTCGCCTGCGGTCTATAATGGCGAGACCATATTTTTCGAGTCTCACCATCCCGAGGATCAGAGAGAAGATCGAAAGCAAGAAACTCGATCCGAACCGATTCATGAACGCCACGGCGTTTTGCTTTAAAGCCGAAGATACGAACCTCTTCCTTAAGCTGCTCGATCAGAAAGTCTGGCGCGGCGACTTCGACGATGAGCTGTACAGTACAAATGCAGCAGTACCGGAGGTCTAAAGAAAAAAGAGCGCGAGTAAGTCCGAGCATTGTTTCGCCAAGAGCGTCTGCCTCTTAGCTTCCCGCGTGCGCGACAATTGCGATGCGGCTTCTTGCTTCGCATGTAAGGGGTCGGGGGTTCGAGTCCCCCCATCTCCACCATTGAAAACGCGCGAAAAGTCTGATGTAGTGGGCTTTTCGAGCGAATGAACCGGAGAAAGACGAGGCCGTCTAGCCTCGTCTTTCTTCGTCTATCTTCGGCAAAAATGGGGAGAACTGTGGGGAGAAGATTAGCGAAGTCGGACGTGCGGCCCTTACCGGTGTCGCCGGAAGAGTAGTCGCGTTTTGATTGTGGGCAGCGTGCTAAGACGAGCTGGGTAAACCCCAGCGACGAAGAGTCGGTAGAACGATCTGCTGGGTTAGTTCTCTGTACCCGGGCACCGACGCGCCGGCCCGATACGCGATTTTTTCGTTCTCATTGTCATACAAATAGGTGGCGAGGTCGCGATGGACGTATTGGGGCATCGCCGCCTTTCGCACAAGAATTCCATCCAAGTCCATTTTCCCGTCCGAGCTGACGTAGAGCGCCTCCGCGTCTTCCGCGCACGCAAACTGCACGTCTTCCCAAGCAGTCAAGAAGCCATGCTGACGAATGGCAGAACGAATTCGCCGGGGTAGCGCGATCAATTGCGGAATGTGCTGTTCTGTAACGATGACGGGGAATATCCGCTTGATACTGGTGGGGTCAACGCCGTCCAGATTGTAGCTGCCGCGCAGATAGTCATTTATGCGGTCGTTAAGCTGACGAGCTTTTCTGACGAAGATGGCCTGGATCGAACGGTCGATGGCATCGGGCGCGCGATCGCAGAGCGCTTCATCAAGCGGAAAGCGCGTGTGGGTCACCTCGATGAATACCGCGGTTTCGCCTGAAATCAGCGTGACGTCCGATGACTTTCTCTGCCCCTGAGGAACGCGATACGGCTGCTCCGGAAACAGCCTTATGCCCGAGCGCTCGGCCATCGCGGCTTGAATGAGACCGAAGATATACTGCTCGAAGAAATGTCCGAAGAATCGGGTGAACCGCTTCGCAACAGCCTCCTGGCCTCGCCTCTTGTAGCCGTCGAAGATAGCCCAATACAAGCCTTCGCCGAGGCGGTTTCTTAGAAACCCTTGGTACGGACAGGCGTAGCGCATGTCGCCAATTTGGAGCAACGGCTTGTCAACGAACGGACGGAGATCCGCGAGGCCGTACGACATCGGGCGAGTCAAAAGCGCGGCTGTTGCGACGGCCGGATCTATAGCGAGCGAGTCGAGAAAAGCATGGACAGTGCGGCGTTCATCGAGTGTCGCAAGCCAGGCGTTCATATCAATGAACCCTGGCTGTCGTTGCCAGTCGCTGAGCGAAAGTCTTGACATGAACGGATTGACGACCGCGAACGCCGCGGCCGCGTACTCTTCGTAGGGCATCCCCAGAAAGTCTGGTACGTCGGCCTGTATAGGGATATAGTCCTCAACCGTGTCACGCTGCTCGCTCGCCCATTGCATAAAATTAAAATATCGAGCCATGACGAAGCCAAAGTTTGAGTTTATCTCCAGCATGATCTCGATTTCGTAAGGCAGGAAATCTTCGGCATTTCCGGTCCGGTTGAGGCGCACGCGCCCGTACTGCGTATTAAGGAGGAGAATCGCGCGGAGGAGATGGTCCCACGCGAAGCCGGGAACGCGCTCGTCGTCGCTTCCATAAAGTAGAGCGTAGCTGGTCAATGTGGCGACGAGGCTGGGATGCACGAGCGTTCGAGAGGCGTCGCTCGCGATGAGTCGTGCTATGCGCTCGGCGTAGCTTACGCCGCTACATCTCTTGAATGTGGCGATAAACTCTATTTGCTGGTTCGGATTAAAGTAGTACGAACCGCTGTTGAAGAGTGTTGTCCCTATTTTTCCGAGGATCTCGACGAGCCAAGTTTTGGGAAGCCTCTGTAGATAGAAGCGCAGGCCGTCGGGAGGCGGGTCTGTCCCGAATGCGTCGCGCCAGCCGACGTACGAGTGAGCCGGGTTGTGCGGCATTAAATGGCTAGAGCGACGCCTAAGAGGGTGGCGATCCTCCTGATGGGGAGACGAGCCCGGCGCGACATCGCTCGCGCAAGCTTCGTCAGTCGTCTCCTTCCGGGCCCTGGGCTCCGTTGCGCCAAAGGTACTCCAGGGCCGCGTTCAAACGCTCGTCGGCCGCTTCAAGGTCACGTCGATCGGCCGCAAACGTCGAGAGTCGCTCCTGATTTTCGGGACTTATTCGCTCACTTCGACTCAGCACACTCGTCCAGATCTCGTCGGTTTGCTTCGTGGCCTGCCATTTTCCCGCGGTGAACTGCCTCCACCCGGCAACGATGTGTTCGAGCGGTCCGAGATTGTCACTCAACTTTTCCGCGTTTATATCCTCGTTTACGCAAGGCGGTTCAGGCTGCTCGCCGCGCAGAATCGCTGCGACGCCATCGTAGCGGTCGGAAACGGCACGGAGAAGGTCTCGTGTGACGGTCCATGCGTGGATGACGCGCGGAGATGCGTCGCTCGCGTCGGCTCTTTTGGAAACGTACTCAAGCGCGTTCGTGACCGGAAGTGAATATACGCGAATCTGCTCAATCGCTGTCGCGAGGTCGCCGGGGACTGGCCGGGCATCAATGTTCGGCGAGTTCATGCTTATCCTATTCAACCGTCCGCGCGATGGCGATGGTTGCGGTCGGCTCGCGCTGGGCGTTCGGTGCCGCGCTGCCAATGCTATAATAGGCCGTTATGTTCGGACCCTGCGGGCTCTGCGGCAACCAAACTGACCTTCGGCACGGCCATATCGTGCCGGATTTCTTCGACCGCCGTCTGAGAGCGGACGCCGGCACGCCTTTCATGCGCGGCTCGGATCCGAATCGCCGAATCCAGAGCGGTCCCAAGATGTGGTTGCTGTGCGGCGCTTGCGAAGACGTGTTCTCCGATGCCGAGAGCGAGTTCGCGAAGACGGTCTACCACCCGACACTTGACGGCCAGGCATTCGAAATTGTCTGGACTCGGAGCCTCGCCCGTTTCGTCGTCTCCATTACGTGGCGAAACACCATCAAGACGATTCGGGAACACAAGGGCCCAGTCGAAGGGGTGTGGACGACTGACAACTGGGCAGCGATTGAATCGGCTGAAGCTCGGCTGCGGAAGTATCTGCTCGGGCAAATCCCACATCCTTGCGAGATAGAACACCACGTTTTCGTGTCCGGCTCTAACGCTCGGACAGCGCACGACGGCGTAAATACATTCTTGAATATGGGCACCTCACTTGGCATGCCCGCAACCGAGTGCAGCGTTTACTCGGTCGTCACTGTGCCGGGCATGCTGCTCACCACGTTGTTGAATCCGACCGACGAATGTCGCCGGATGTGGCGAAAGGGGACACTCGTGGTTCCGGGTGGCCTTTTCCGCAACTACCAGCAAACGATCGAGGACGGGCATGTCGGCTACTACCTAGTGGAATCAGCAAATCGTTTCGCGGAGCAGCGCACTCGGATTACCGAAAAGCAACGAGCGGTAATTCGAAAGGCGGCGACCCGGTACAAGACGATGGGAACCACACCGAGCGAGAGGATCGCTCACGCCACATTGCAAGATTACGATAATCGGCTCGAGACCGAGCGGTCTCGCACGGTCTGAGGCGTGGGAGCATGAGGGCCAGCGGATCGCAGCGACTATGAGACGCGGTCTGGCGGAGACTGCCGGACCGCAGTTCGGCTCGCCACTCGTAGAGCGGAACGCGAGCGGGGAGGTGACCAGAGGAGCCACCCTGGCCGTGGCATCGGCTGCAGCTACCGGTCCCCAATAACGCGAATCCCAGCTCCGATCATTGGCGGCATAGAGCCATAGCTGGTCGCTCCGAAGGCGGTAGCGGCCTTGGGGCCAGCGCGACAGCCTGCGTCCCTCAACGTCGACCGCAAGTTGCCGGCTGTGCGGGAGTGCACATCCGTTGATGGAGACTCCGTTCGCTGAAATTACCACGTCATCGCCGCCCACGGCGACGATGATCTTCAGGAGCAGCTCAGTGTCGGCCGGGCAAGGTCCCGCGGCGAGGTATCCGCGACGCCTACCAAGCTCGGCAGCAATGTGCGGCGCGCATGCGGCGACAAACGCGCCGCGTGGAAGTTGGCCCTTTGGCGGCACAGGCGTGATCCTGTAGATGCCCAGCGGCATGCTCGGCGTGAAGTTGAAGCGTAGATCGAGTTCGGTGAGCACGCGCCCGAGGAAGATTATCCCCGCGGCGCATGCGCCAATGTGAAGAACGCGACGTATTCGCGCCTTTATGAAAGCACCGCTTGCAACTGCTGCTGCAGAAACCAAACCGAGTGAAAGTGCAAAAGCTAGCACCAGGGTCGGCTGACTGATGGGCATTCCGGAAATGCGCTAGCAGAGCTTCACCTGCGGTGTTGGCGCGGCCGTGACGAGGATCGGCGAGCGCCAGGGCGTGATTGTTTTGTGATGCGTGATTCGTGACTGCCGCGCAACCGCAACGCGTACGAGGACCGGCGAGCGCACAGCCTCGTGTTGCGCAGTGATACGTCGACTATTGGTATAACCTTCTCGAATTCCAGCGGCAGCGAGCACGCGCATCACGTAGCGCGCCCCGGCGTCAAGCCGCCCGGTATTGTACATGCCGATCGCATGGCGGAGCGCGACTTGGCCGGTACCGTATCGTCGGGTGGCCACGGCATAGTCGCCGCTGAGTATCTTCGCGCCTACGCTCAAATTAATGCACGGGTCGAAGATCGTATGCACGTTCACGGCGAAGCCGGCGAAGTTCATGCTGTCAATTTGCGCGATGCCGAGGTCAAGCAAGTGTCCCGCCTCCAACAGCCGGCGCGCCAGGCCTTCCGCCGTTGCGCGGTCGTGCGGATAGTACGAACGCCTCGTGGTATTGTCGCCGATCGCGAGCGGATCGCCACCGCTTTCCACTTGTACGATCGCAGTCATGGTAGACGGCGCGACGGCCGCCGCGCAATTCCTCAGCAGCGCTGCTAGCGCAAGCGCGTGGAGCGTCATCGTGGACCTGCCTCTCCGTAGGCCGTGGTTAACACGATGTCGCGATTGACGAGTACGTTGAAGAGATAGCCGGGCGGCACTTGGAGCGTCGGAGGTATTTCCAACTGCCGCTGTGTGAGCTGGATGCTCGTGTTGCCGATCTGCTGTCCGACAGCGCCGGCAATCGTTTGTCCGACGCTTGGCGCCGCATACAGGCTTGATGACTGCTGCGGTTGGCTGAGCTGTGCACCGGCGCCGATGATGCTGAGCAACAGTGCCGACGTGAAAACCTTGTTGAGATGCTCATCAACGTTGGCTCCAAAGCCCGCGTACCCGGCCTCGTCGGTGCCGGGCATCCCGAGCAGATCGAGGCTCGAGCCGTCAGGAAAGAGCAGCCGCGTCCATGCGACCAGCACCCGGCGCTGGCCCTGAACTATGCGATTATCATAGGTGCCGACTAGCCTCGTGCCGCTCGGAATAAGCAGATAGCGTCCTGTGACACTGTCGAAGACGTCGTTGCGCACTTGGCCGACGATTGTCCCGGGGAGATCCGCATTAATACCGGTAACCAGAGCGGCCGGAATGACGCTCCCAGCATGGAGCTCATAGGGCGACGGATCGTCTTGGCGCGCCGCAAAGAGGCGGTCGCGCGACGCGCCAGCAACGGAAGCGACAAACGCGCCGCGCTCGTCTTGATTCGTCGGCTCCTGCGTTTGCAATGCGTTCCCAGCGAGCGTGTGCGCCGTGAGCGATGACGGCACCGCATTTGGCGCCGCTTGCGCCGCACCGGCGAGCGCCACCGTTCCGTTCTCATTCAGTCGAACGAGCACGGGCGCCGCCTGTGCTGCATCGAGTAACGCACGCCGACGCTCTTGAGCCTCCCGCGCGGCATCGAGTGCTTGTGTTCCTGCCGCAGAGATTGGCGTGAGTTGTGGCACACGCAGGCTTTGGGCGCTCCGCAGTAACGGCGGGACTCGCGACGGGATTGGAATGGTTGGAAGCCGCAACACCGAGGGCTGCGCGTCGGGAATAGCGTTCCACCAGGGCGCCTGCTGCTCCGACGCTTTCGTGAGGCTCGCGCCGTCTGCATTTGACGCGCGGCGGTGTCCGGCCGTCGAGATACCGTAAACGATAAGGCCGACGAGTCCCGCAAGGAGCAGGGCTGCGATGAACCCCGCCTTCGCGCTGATCTTGATAACCCCAAGGATCGGGCCGCGCCAAGCTTTTTCGACCAGCTCGACCGGCGAAGATACGTGCTTCGGATCCATGGTCTTAGCTCCCGCGGGTAACCAGCGCCCGGCGCTGATGCTTTCCGCTACCCTCGACCAGTGCGATCCCCGCCGGCACACCGTCGACGACGTAATACTGGCCGGTGTAGCGGTAGTTCACGAGCGTATCGCTGCCGTCGCTGCCGACCACGAACAGCACCGGAACATCGCGCAAGCCCTGGGGCATTTGCAGATACGTGTGCGTGCCGTCGTTGAAGACACGAACTGGTTGCAAGCCGCGGTCGCCGCTCAGGCGATAGTTGAAATCGAGCTTGTCAATCGCCGTCTCGGCCAGCGGCGTGTCGGGGCGTACGCCGCGTCCGACGGCGGCGGTCGCAAAGGCCTGCTGCGGATCCTGCGGATAGAGAAAGCCGATGCGCAGCATCGGATTGTTGTAACTCGATACGAGTGTCAGATAATAGGTGCGCCGGTTGGTCGTCACGATGAGATTCGTTCGCAGGCCGGCTTCGGTCGGCTTGACGAGCACGTGCGGCGTGGAGCTGTCGGTGCCGCCGCTCGACGCGGGTGCAATGAGCCACCGCACGGAGTCGCCGACGGCGACGTTAACAATGGTCTCGCCGGGTTCGAGCACGAGATCGCAGACGAAGAGCGGCTTGCAGCGCAGCGTCGGTGGAGTGCGCTCTCCGAACGGATAGCGCAGCACGCCGACCGGTCCGCCGATAGGGCCTGCGGCGGCGGCCCACGGTACTAGCGCACAGGCAAGAAAAGCGAAGATACTGATCTGTCGCAGCATTGGTTGTTCCTCTCAAGAGAATTTGTAAGGTTTACAAGCGTTGGGTCCAGCTGATGCCGGTGATATAGAGCCCGAGCGGATTGCTCAGGACACCGCGCTCATCCGTAGGCGGATCGAAGGCAACGGTGATGCTCGCGAGCCAGTGCGCGGTGGTGAGGTCGCGGCCTTGCAGGTCGCGCACATCCTCGCTCCATTGGAGTTGGTAGGTTTGTTTGCTGACCGGCAGCACCGCGTCGACGCTGACCGCGACGGTGCGATTCTGGCCGAACGGGGAGTGCTGGCGATAGTAGTCGTTGAGAAAGATCGTCGCGGTGGCGGCGATCATAGCATATGAACGTGAGAGTGCGCTCTTTTGCGCGAGCGGGTCGGAGCTCACCGATCGCACGTCGACGATCCAAGCAGCCAACTGCGCTTTGATCACGCGCACGTCGGCGGGAGCGGCCCGATCAGCGCGCGCGACGGCAACTGCATCGCCGAGCTTATCAACCTCCACGACGTATGGCACGACTTTACTTTGTGCAGCTTGCCACACGACACCGACCGCTAGCACGAGGGAAACGGCCAGGGCCGCGAATGCGGCCCATCGCCAGTTGCGCGCTCGCGCGATGTAGTCGCCGTAGCGCTCGTTCCACTCGCGACGCGCGGAAAGGTACGGATTGTCCAAAGCCACCGCGTCAGCAGCGGCAGATTCCACTGTTTTCATTCGTTCACTCACCTATTCAGGATGTTTGAATCGGATCTCGATGTTGCCGTCGGCCGAGTCGTCGGGAACCGGCGGCTGCCGAAACGCCATCGGATTGATGCCGCGCGGCGGAGAGCTTGCGCTTGCGCTGCGGACGTCGCGCTGCTCGGCTTGCGATGTCGCGCGCGCGTCGTCGGCGGCAACGGCGGCATCGCTCGCGCGTGTTTCTGCGACTTCTTCTGCCGCGATCTCGGCCTCGGTCGGTTCGCCCGGCTCATTGGCGGAATCCGGATGACCGCCCGATGCACTGTCGGTCTCGGCTGCCTCCTCTACCGCTGTTGCGCCAGCATCGGCTTCCTCAGTCGCAACGTTGGACGCCGACGATGACCCGCTCACGAACGTATCGGGTCCGCGCGCATACGCGTCGGGATCGTAGCCCTCGGTAACGTCACCTGAGCTGCGCCCGTTGCCGCGCGCAGGAGCACCGGTATCGAGCACGCGCGCGCTGGTGGTATCGCCGACGTCGCGGGCCGCTCGTACCGCGTCGGAGTTGCTACCGGAGAAGGCACGCGCACCGGTGATCATCCCGCCGACGCCGCTACCGGCGACGACAGTGCCGACCGCAACGGCGCCGGCAGTGTTGACGAAGCTGCCCAGCGTCATGCGCGGCGCGCCGTTCATGAGCGACGCCGCAAGACTTGGAATCTGCCACGCGAGAAAACCGAAGACGAGTGCCGCACCGACCACCTCGATGTAGGTTTCGGGCGCTGCGATACCGTTGCCGAAGAGGGCCGCCCACTGCCGCCCAAGGCTGTAGCCCAGACCGACGATCAACTCCAGCATGAAGAGCTTGATACCGACGCTCACCGCGTAGCCGACGTACTTCTCCCCGAAAACCAACGTCCAGCGACTGCCGGTAAAGCCCAGCATAAAGACGCCCGCACCGATCACGATGTACGACTCGATCAGCGTGATGAGCAGCTGCCCGGCGATGATTGCAAACGCGATCACGACGCCAAGCGCGCAGATCAGCGCCGCCAGGATCGCCTCGATCGCGGGCAAGATATTGCCCAGCCCTAGACCGACCTTATTCTGCGACACGCTCTGCAGCATCGCGTTGGCGATGTCGGTTCCGCAATTGAAGACCGAGCTCGGGTCGCTCGGCATGAACTGCGACTGTCCGCCGATCGCACTACCGGCTTGGCTGAAGCTGGAGAGCACGTCGGCGATCCAGACCGGTCCGTACTGCGGCTGCAGCAAGATGTAGAAGAACCCGATGCCCAGGATCTTCAGCAGCAGCGCCGCGACGAAATCCGGCAGACTGTCCTTCTGCAAGACATACGTGATCGCCGACCAAGCGATTTCGATGCCGACGAGTGCAAAGAAGAGCCCTTGCGCGTAGTGCAGGGCAGTCGTCATCCACGGTCCGGTCGTGTTGCTGAACTGGTGCGCGAGGCCGGTCAGGATGCCGCCCCCGCCGGCGGTCGGCGCGCAGACCGGCATCGTCTGGGCCAGCGCTGCCACCGGCAAGAGCGCAACAAAAAAGAGCAGCGCTGCTGCTCTGGTGATCCTTCGCATCGAAGCGCTACTCGCTAGACTTGTAGGTCTGCTGGCTGTCGAGCCACGCGCGCAACGTCGCGAACTTGACCAGGTCGTTCTGCTGCTGTGTGGCCAGGTAATCGAACTCGCCTTGGAGTTGCGCCATCTGCAGCTGGCGCAGCTTCTCGAGCTGCTGCACCTCCTGAACGCCGATCATGTTGCCGACCTGCAGCGCCTGCATGTGCCCGACCGAACCATCAGAAAGGCCTTGCAACTGGCTGAAGAGCGCGTCTTCGCTCTGGAATTGCGTGCTCTGCAAGTTGGCGGATTGCAGCGCACCTTGGATCCCACCCAGTGAGTTGGTCGCCCATTGCGTGTAGACTTTGGTGTAGTCGGTGGGCACTTCGTAGCCGGGATACATGTGGGCGAACTCACTGCCTAAGTTGGTGTCGGCGTAGCTAATGCTCTGTCCGACTTTGGCGATGCGCGTGAGCGCTTGTAGGTCTTGTTGGATCTCTCCCCAGATGCCGTTGGGGAAGTTACGCAAGCTTTGCACCTGGTAGACAATCTGCTGGAGCTGATTGGAGATTTGGCTTGCTTGATCGGTAACGATCTGCAGCGTGTGCAGCTCGGTCAGCGTGTTCTTGGCGAAGTTGGCCGCGTCGTAGACGGCTACTTGGGCTTGAGCCGGCTGCGCGGGCGCGCAGAGGAGCGCCGCCGCCAAAACGACGGCGCGGCCGAGATATCTGTTCATCGTTTCTCCTTTAGGAAGGTTAGCTTGGCTTTGAAAGCGGCGGTGCGAGCTCGGCCCACTGCGCTGCCGCGTCGCGCAGGCCGCGCCGGTAGAGCCATTCCGTCGGCCATGTCGCGGGAAAGCGGTCGATAAGGCCGCGCACCGCGGCGAGATCGTCACGCCCCGCAGCGCCGAGAAAACTCACCGCGATCGGACCGAGCCCGAGTTCGAAGAGCCGTTTGCCGAGCGGACTGCTGTAATAGTAGTGCCGCTTGGGAACGGCGCGCGCGATCAGCTCGATCTGGCGCGAGGATAGCCCCAGGGCCTTATAGGCGCCGGCTGCGTGTTCGGTCTGCGCCTCGCTGTTGGGCAAGAAGATTTTGGTCAGGCACGACTCGATGATGGCGTCGCGAATCGGCGAGCCGGTAATGTCGCTAATGGACTGTGTTTCAAGGATCGCCGCGGCATTATTTTTGCGCAAGGTTTTCAGCCACTCGCGGATCTTCTCGCGAAAGAGCGGGTGCGAAAGGGCGAGCCATGCTTCACCGAGGGCTACGAACGCTGGTCTTCCGCGCGCCAACCGCCGCTGCACGCGATGAAATAGGTAGAGCAAGACCGGTACGAGATTCTTCTCGCCCATCGCTGCCACGTGATCGAGCTCGAAGACCTGAAAGACGTTCTCGTCGAGCTCGTCGCGCTCGGCATCGAGCAGCCGCCCGAGCGGGCCGGCGAGCGTGTACGGGGTGAGCGCATCGCGCAGAAGTTGATCCTGCACCGTGTTGACGAGATCTGTGAGCGTGCGGCTTGGCGCGCTGGCGAGAAGTTGGAGTGCGCGATGCAAGGCGCGCCGGTGCACTGGCGTCACCGTAACGCCTTGTAACGTGACGAGCGTCTCCAGCCACTCCTGCGCCCACAGACGTTCGGACGGCACATCGATCTGCGCAAGCGGCGTGAATGCTGGTCCAGTGTCGGCGCCGATCTCGTAGTACGATCCGCCGCTCGCGGCGCAGAGCACGTAGAGCGAGTAGCCTTTGTCGAACGCGAAGACGTGCGCGCCGGGATAGCGGAACTGCTGAGCCAGCAAGAATGCGAGCAGTGTCGATTTGCCGCTGCCGGTGGGCCCGACGATCAGAGTGTGGCCCACGTCGCCGATGTGCAGGTTCAACCGAAACGGCGTTGCGCCGGTCGTCGCCGCATAAGCGAGCGGCGCGCTCTGGGGCGGATAGAACGGACACGGCTGATGCGAGAGTCCCGGCCAAATGCTCGTGAGCGGCAACAGATCGGCCAAGTTGAGTGTGTGCAGCAAGGGCCGGCGGACGTTGGGAAACCCATGCCCGGGCAACGTCCCTAAGAATGCCTCGACCGCGTTGACATCTTCGATGCGCGCCCCAAAGCCGACGTGATGAATCGCCTTGACCACGTCGCGCGCGGCGGCATCGACCAGCTCGGCACTTTCGTCCATCAGCACGACGACGCTCGTATAGTAGCCGAACTTCACCGCGCCGCTCGACGCCTCGGCGAGCGCGCTGACGGCGTCGCTTGCCATCGCATCGGCGTCGGCGTCGACGTGCGTCGCAGCGCTGCCGGCATGCTCCCGCAGCAGGTTGCGTAGGCTTTTGCGCTTCTGCCACCAGCGCGCACGGTAGCGGTTGATCCGCTGCTGCGCCGCCGGCGTATCGAGGAGAATGAAGCGGGTCGACCACCTGTAGCAGAGCGGCAGGCGGTTGAGAAAGTCCAGGATGCCGGGATAGCTTTCCGCCGGAAAGCCGGTGATCGCGATCGGGCGAATGTGACGGCAGCCGATGCGCGGGCGCAACCCGCCGAAGAAGTCCTGTGCACCGAACACGACGTCAAGATACATCGGCACGGGCGGCAGGTTAACCGGGTGGTCTTCCCCGGTAAGGCAGGTCATCAGATGGCGGAGGAGCTCGTCCTGGACGTGCCCGCGGCCAAAGGGATCCTCGACGCGCCGGCCGCGTAGGCGCACGAGGCGTAGCGCCGCGGATAAGTTATCCTCGATATCCACAAGTGCGCCGGCAAAGGTCTCCAGCGCCCGCGACGCCGCGGCACCGTGCTCACGTGGCTGGTCGCCTTCGACAAAGAAGCTCGCGATCGCGTGCTGCGCGTCGATGGGCGGAAGGTAGGTGACGGCCAGCACGTAGCGGCTTTCGTAGTGCGCGCCTTCGGCTTCGTAGGCGGCGCGCCGTTCGGCGTCGATCAGCAGGGTCGAGCGGTCGGGAAAGGCGCCGACCTCCGGATAGCCGCGCGCCTCGGTGCGCAGCGCGTCGACGTGCACCATCCAACCGCTGCCGCGCCGCGCAAACGCGGCGTTAACCCGCGCCGAGAGAGCGGAGAGCTCGGGCACGCTGGCGGAGTCGAGGTCCTCGCCGCGGTATGCCCAGGCCGCGGTCAAGCTGCCGTCCTTATTGAGCACGACGCCGTCGTCGACCACGGCGGCGTAGTTGAGCAGATCTGGCAGGCCTTTTGCCGTCGAGCGAAACTCACGCAAGGCTAACATGGCATTCCCTCCCGCAGTGAAGAAACGCGCGCCGTCGGGCGCGACTGCGCGGCGTAGTAGGCGCGATAGCGCGTATGGCGCAAATAGACGCGGCTGAACTGCGGATCGGATTTGGCCGCGCGCTGCAGCGCCGCGAGGCTCAGAGCCCAGAAGACAACGCCGACGACCGTAAAGAGCAGCCGTTCGAGGCTCATGACGAGAACCGCGGCGATGATCGCCGAGATAAGCACCAGCTCACGCTCGGCGCCCATCAGCAGAATCGGGCGAATCAGCGACGTGTGAATCGGAATAGTGCGCGGCTGCTCGTTCATATCACCGCTCCCGTCAAGCCAAGCGCCGACAAGAAGTTGTTGCCAAGCACGAGGAACGCGATCGCGACGACGAGCAAGAGCGCGCGCCGAACGAAGGGCCCAAGCTCCTCGCCAAAGACGAGCGCCGCGCCGGCGGCAAAGAGCGCCAGCACGGAAACTGCAGTCGCGACCGGGCCGGTGAGGTCGTTTTGCAGCGTCTGCAACGGCGTGTCCCACGGCAAACCGCCGCCGGTGCTGGCCAGCACCGGTCTCAGCGTGGCGATGGCGAGCAGCGGAAATAAATACGCCGCGGTTCTCACCGCGGCGGGCATACGAATCATAACTCCTCCTTATAGTGTTCGTCATAGTGTTCGTCGATCACATGGTCATCAAATGACGCTGAGCTTCGCGTGAACCGTCTTCGATGGCGGGTTGGATTTGTTCGATCGTGTATCCGGAAGCGGAAGCGCCGCGCACGCGGGCGATCTCGGTGATTTTTCTCCCCGTCGGCGTGCGCACGATGACAACAATCAAATCGACGGCTTCTGCGATCAACGCGGGTTGCGGCGGCACGTTGGCTTCTTGCACTAACTGCTCGAGCCGGATCAAGCCGGCGCGAGCGTCGTTGGCATGCACCGTCGCGATGCCGCCGGGATGGCCTGTGTTCCAGGCCTTTAGCATGGCGAGCGCCTCGGCGCCGCGCACCTCACCAACGATGATGCGATCGGGCCGCAAGCGCAGCGCCGTCCGCACGAGGCGTGTCATGTCGATCGTCTCGGTCGTACGCATAGCGACGTGATTGGGGACCGCGCAGCGCAGCTCACGCGTCTCTTCTATCATCAGCACACGCTGCGCCGAGCCGACCGATGCGCTCAGCTCGTGGAGCAGGCCGTTGGCCAGCGTCGTCTTGCCGCTCTGCGTGCCGCCGACGACCAAGATGTTCTGGCGAGTTCGGATCGCATGGCGTAAGACCGCGGCGTGCCCGCGCACTGGCGGGCGATCGATGCTCGCGATCTCAGGAGGCACCACGCCGTCGAGAATTCCGTCGCGCACGTAGTCGTCGAGGCAGTAGATCAGCGCCGCGGCTTTGCGAATGCAGAACGCCGGTGCGAGCACGACCGGCGGAAGCAGCCCGCAGAAGCGGCTTCCGTCCAGATGAAGTTCGCCTTCGAGTACCGGTCGCTCGGGCGTGATGACACACCCCAGCGTCGCCGCAACCGTGCCGAGAAGGTTCTCGGCCTGCGCCGCGGAGATCCGGCTGCCGGTGTCGCGCATGCCTACGCCAAGCTCGTCGATCCACAAGCGCCCGTCGGGATTGAGCATCACCTCGATCACGTGCGGATTGGCCAGCGCATCGAGCACTCCAGCACCGAGCTCGCGCCGCAGCTTCTCCTGCAAGCGCACGTGGAGCTGATCGTGCAGCGATAACTGCTCAGGCACGGTGCACCTCTGGCGGCGGGATCGCTGCACGCCGTACGAACGTTGGATCGCGGAAATAGAGTGGCTGTACGCCGTAAATCGGCGGATGCCCCGACACGAACACCAGGATGTTCCCTGGCGCGACGATCTCGCCCGTATCGGTCTTGCGCGGGCCGGGGAGTCGCATGACTTCATCTGGCGTCAAGAGCGGCCGCTGTGTGTCGTGCTCGGATGTCATTGTATGCGGGAGCAATGCGCTCAACCGGCTTCCCGAGTAGTTGCGCACCGTGTGCCGCACGGTCATCGTGCCGCACATCTTCGAAAGCAGCTCCGCGGTTCCGACGTCGTTTGGCGCCGAAGCGATGCGGATCGCGCAGTTGGCGATAATGGTCTTACTCTTGGCTCCCCACGCCGTATCCAGTTGGCTCAAGTCTTGCGCGATCAAAAACAGCTTCAGCCCGTAGCCTCGCCCAAGCGCGAGCGCCGTTGCAACCACGTCCAGGGCGCCCAGCTCCGCCACCTCTTCGAGCATGATCAGCACTCGCGGTTCGGCCACGTGCTCGGACCTTTGCATCAGGGCGAGCAGAACCTGGGTCGTGATTAGCCGCGTGAGCGGGCGCAAGCGCTTCTTGTCGGCCGGGTGAACGACGAAGTACAGACTCACGTTGCCGTTGCCAAGATCATCAAGGTTGAAATCGCTCGACGCAATATTCGCGGCGATCACCGGATCGCTGTAGAGGTTCAGGAAGCTCTGCGCCTCGGCGACGACGTTCGCCTTGACCCGCGACTCCATCGCGAGCATCTGAGTTGCGATCTGCGCAACTAGCGGATGTGTTGCGCTTGGACGCCCTTCGGTGTCGCGCCATCCCCGGCCGTGCGAGGCGTCGTGCTCGTAGCTGCGCAGGTGCTTGCAGAGCCCGTCGACATCGTCGAAGCGTGGGTCGGCCAGCATTGCCGCTACGCCGGGAAGCGAGTCGTTGCCCGGATCGGCATCATGCTTGACGTGCAGGCTCAGTCCCAACAGGAGCCGCTTGGCCATCTCGATCCAGAAGCGGTTGTCGCCCCGGACCGGCTTTTCGCCCTCGTCGGCGACCAGCTCCACGATGTTCTGAACGTCCTGTATTTCGTACGCCGTGCCGATCCGAATGCGGTCGAAGGGATTCAAGTGCACGCTCGAACCAGCGGTCGCCGCCGGCTCGAACTTGTAAACGCGTTGGCCTAGACCGCCCTCCTCGTGCTTTCCAGCACGCCAGCCCGCCGTCTTGAGCCACACCTCTCCTCCTTTGAGATCGAGGCAGAAGACCGAACCCGACCATGAAAGCAGCGTCATGATGACAGAGCCGACGGTCTTACCGGCGCCGGTTGCTTTGAACTCAAGCTCGTGCGCTGAGCTTGCGTCACGCAGGTACTTGATTCGGCCGGATTGCGGATCGCGCCAAGCTCCCACGTAAACGCCGCGATCGCGATTGACCAAGCCGGTGGCCCGAACTTCCCGCGGTGAGGCCCAATGTGCCGAGCCGTGAAGGTCGGTGCGCCGCTGCAAGCGGCCAACGCGGCGTGCAGCAATTAAGGCGGCAACGAAAATACCGAGCGCGTTCCCGACCACAACGATGGCGTACGCATGCGCAAACACACGATGCACCTCGAGCCCGAAGCGCGCCGGATGATCGAACTTGATCGCCCACGCGACCAGGTCGAAGGGCGAGTAGGCGTGGCCAAAGAGCGGCCGGCCAAGCGAAGCTTGATAGCCGAAGGCGCGTGCAATCTCTTGCGTGGCAGCCCAGCACGAGGCAGCGCCGACCCAAATAACAATCCCGATCGACGGAAAGATCACGCCCATTGGATCCCGATCGCGTCGCGGCAACGTGTAAAGGCTTGGAGTAAACGATTCCCTCATAGCTTCTCATGACGAGACACGTCGAACGCAAAACAAAAGCCCCTGAAGCGATCTTGCTTCAGAGGCTTTACGCCAGCATTATTATGCGGGCGAAAGTCGCGTGTACTCGTGCACACCAATTATCCCGCGCGCAACGACATTCGTCAAGTGACTCTCTTTCGCGCATGCGGCCAGCGAGCCGAAGGATGCGTTTACGCGGAGGGGCGCTGGTGGTAGCCTCTTATCGGCAGCGCCGAAGCGGAGGGCCGCCCTGCGGGCGGCGCTATCATCTTGGGGTGAGGCTCACTGTGCTGATAAAAAGGGCACTTATCGCGAGGGGCGGTCGCCACACCCTGCCCGCCCCTCGCGTTAGACCCTATCATGGCGTTATCTGAATCGCAATATTACTGGATTGCCCGACGTAGTTGCTCAATGTAGTCACACAGGGTGACAACTGCATCGGAAAGTTCGTAGGTGGGGCGGTTTGGATTACCCGGCGCGCTGGAATTCCAGTAACGTCCTGAACTCGTTTACGAAAACGAAGCGCAAGGTTACTTTCACGGTGTATGGTAATGCTGTTCGCGACTCGTTTTACCTTGGATCACACGCGCGATTTTGCGATCGTCATGCCGTGCCGAATTGCGGGTTTGCTTACGTTGCAGTTGCGCGGCATGGCAGGAGACGAAGTCTCGCCCCCTCAGACCTTTTGGCCGACTGCCACTCCCTGCGCGTACGCGGCCTCTAGTCCCGCCCGGTCATTGAAGCCTAGCACGCCCACAGAGAGTGATTGATCGGGTCGTATTTCCGTGAACTTCACTCCGGCAGTTCGCTGAGCGACTCGAAGATCAGTTTCCAGAATCTTCTGCTGCATGACCGTAAGGCAAGCCAGGCCAATTTCGTAAAGGTTTGCCGTTGGCCCGACCGTCCCTAACGCGCCAGCGGGATCCATAAAAACGACGTAGATCTTCGTCGCTCCGGCTGAAACCGCGAGGTTCACAGGCGTGTTATTTGCGACGCCACCGTCAACGTACTCAAAGTCGGCGCCGGGCTTCCCAAGGTTCATCTTAACAGGTTGAAATGCACCTGGAATCGCGGCAGATGCTCTCACCGCGTCGACGTAGTTCACCTTTTCCATGTCATACGACGGATCCGGAAGGCGCGACGTCAGAAATTGATCGAGCCTGGCTTCATCCGCATTCTCAAAGTGATAGAACGCGTCAGACGTACCATTCGTGAGGTTCGTCGCTGTCACGATGAGCGTGGATTTGATGGCATTCACGTCGAGGATGCTTCCGAGGAGCTCTTGAATCGGCTGTTCGTCATAAATGCCGCGAAGCGCAAGCAAAGCTTTCTTTGAGCCGATCTTACACCAGTCGTTTACCAAGTGAATGTTGCCGAGCGCGGCAAGGGGTTTGCCGCCAAGCCCTTCGACGTCGTCAACGAAAGCACTGACTTTCCGCACAACGTCAATGTATCGAACAACGTTCAACGTTGATATCGTTTGCCAGAGTTGGGCCAGCTCGTCAAAAGCACGTTGCGCCGTCAAGGCGGCGTTTATGGAGCCAATCGACGTACCGCAGACGATATCGAAGCTAACGCGGTTTTGCAGTTCCGACAGGACCCCCGCCTCAAAGGCGCCGCGCGCGCCGCCGCCGCTAAGAACGATGGCCGTCTTGATTTGTGAGTCGATCATAGATTTGCGTCACAAAACATGAGCGTGGACCTCTATTTCTTAGGTCTTAGGTTTCCTTAGCCGATACTCCCAGTTCGCCTGTCCAAAAGCAGGACCGACCGGAACTAACAAGGCCCTTATGTAGTATCCCACGGCAAAAACCAGGGGATACTAGATAAGAGCTTCAGAACTTCAGGTTGAACAGATAGCCCAAAAGGCCGAACTCGTCGTCTCGCGCGTACGCATGGGGCGCGCCTTCGATGCAATCGCCAAAGTGCGCGGCAGTTGAAACCGGAATTTAATTGCCGGCGCATCAAAGGTCTCATTCCATGCAGCGTTATCCGATTATACCTGATCCTTAAGGTTCGCGCTATGAAGGAAGACCTATTTTACGATCTGTATATGCACGCTATTAGACTTATCTTCAGCCGATGTAATAAAGCTTGGCCCCGAACTGGCGCGATTCTGGGTTCTCTCGAAAGCTACTATAGTCGGCGTCGCGGTAATCGTATAGTTTCCCGGCTTATCAAAATCGTAACCCCAGGATTTTATGTTCATCCACTCTTCAACGCTCGATTTGTGCGCCGGGAATTCCCCGATGTTATTACTGCCCCAGCTAAAGGCACACCGGCGCCCGCTTGACTGTACCGGTAATCCTTGGCTATTGAGCACTTGGAGGTTACACAGCGCGCACAGCGGCATCATGTAGATAGCGTAGTAACTCCCGGTGTTATTGCGCACTGTCACGCGTACGCTTATTGGCTCACCAGTCCGGTATAGCATTTTGTCAGATTCTAATCGAATACTGAAGATCCCAGAGCGCGCTGGAAGCTCTCCAGCATAAGCACTCGGTGGTTGCGTCGATAAAAGTGATGCTATAACAGTGCAGAGCAAAAAACTAGAATTAAGGTAACGCGACACGCTGTACCTTCTCTCTTATAGGCGGTTTTGGCGCCCGCAGGAAGTGTAGCCTTTCCGTTTGCCGTAGCTGCTCTTTGGTCTTTACACGCACGTTTGGATTCGTCGCAGGACAACTGGGAGCGGGAGAGGGTGGGTCGAGGTACCAATTAGGCCAGTTAGGCGACCAAGTACTTTGCGTTGCTGGCGCTGAGGAAACGAAGGGAGCCGGCGCCCCCGTCGCCCACGTGAAGAAACCCGTTTTCTTCACATTACCTCCCCAACTCCATACGAGTTGCCCGATCGTTACCCATACACTATTGTTTTGGGTAGATGTCGGTCGGAACAGGAAGCTATCCATAAACTGCCAGTTTATAGTCAGACCAGTCATCGGATAGCCAGAGTTTTCAAGGCTATATCCCGGTGAATCGTATGTCGGCCCGTAAGTAAACGATGCTCCGGCGTCCTCGTGAAGGGGGCCTCCGTTATTGCCGTTCTGGTCCACATTATAGATCCAGCATCCATCGTCCCAGTAAACCGCTGGTGGGGTTGAGGGATAGGGCGTGACATTTGCCGGCGTCGGTGACGGAAGAGTGTTGAGTATTTGATTTTCAGCATAATATCCGGCAAAATCTGGAGGACCAACTGCTTTGTAGGTCGATTTGATTCCATAAGCCGAAGCCAGCGGAGAAGGCTGACCTAGCTCAAACCAAGGCTTGTTTGCGCCAAAGAAGTTGTTTATTCCGGGCGTTGCAAACACCGCAGTCATGCTCGTAACACTAGGTGCTTCGACATTGTAGAAGGCCACTGCCGTCATCTGATTACCGCTCACTGGGGCTGAAACGATTACGGTCGACGGACTACCTCCGACGATCCAGTAAAACACTGCAGGATTCCCAGTACTGGGAAATGGTCCGGGCGTAACGGGAGAAGCGCTTTGAGAAGTAAAGTTTTGGCCTCGTATTGTTGCATTGCCGAACTGCTTCCAGCTTACATTCTGTGATGGGATCTGTATACCAGTCGTAGTCTCTGCAATCAGGTAATCCTGTAGGCCAATCACCGAATTTGGAAAAGGCGACGAGCCTGTGCTTACGACCTGATTCAATCTCTTATCGAAGATTACCAGACCGACCGACGGCCCAGGGCTAGGCCAGCCCGAGCTGCCCCCTGTGGGCGTCGGAACCGGCGTGGGCAATGGAGTGGGCGGGGGTCCCGGAAAGAACTTGGGGGCGACGGCACGCTCCGAAAAGCCATTGAAGTCACAGGGCCCTTGACCCTGATTCCCACAAACCGTAAATGTGCCGTCAACGTGAGTATCGACAATCCAGCCTCCGTTGTCAGTCCCACGCTGGAATGTGACGGAAACCACATCTACACGATCGCAAAACCAATCGCCGAGGCCGGTCACGTCCGGAGTTGGCGTGGACCACGTTAAGCTGGGATTGCCGTATATGCCTTGTATATTAACCGCCCACGTTGCGGCCCCACAAACTTCGCCGCTGATATAGGTAGGCAATGGCACTTGCCAAAAATTTGGAAAGGTGACTGAATCGTTCTTATTCATCCAGCAAATATAGGTCGGCCAGCCGCCCGGCCCGCCTGGCGCATTGTTCATATAGCAGTAGGAACCGCCTGACCCCGTTATCGTGCCGGGCGGGTTATAAAAGCCGGCACGTCTCACGTGACTACCATGCCGCCTACGCCGTTCGACTATCGCAGTCTGCTCGGACGGAGCGTTGCCGCTCCAAGTGCTTCCGCTAGGTGGTAATGCTGCTGAGCTGTGGTTACCCGAGCACGCGGTCGCGAGAGCTAGCGCCATCAAAACGCCAAAGAGAATATGGCGGAAACCCGCGGCACTTGCGTAGGGCACGCTAGCACGGCCCGCTTCACGCTGTAGCGAAGCCATACAGACGGCTATTCGCTTTAACCAGAGGGCTGCCCCTCTCCTAAGATGCGGCAGCGCGGACTCGAAGTCTAAAGGTCACTGCCTTGATGCTCGTATAAAGGCCATGCGACGGAGTATCCGTGCTTGAGGCGCTCAACTCTACTAAATTCCCACTTGCGAAGCGCCGGGGGTTAGGCTGAGTTTCGCTATACGTCCGCTAACATTCTTAGCACGGTATACTCAGACGGGACCCGAAAGGGCCTGCAGACGGTTAGCATTAGCCAAAGGATAGCGAGTTGGCAGCGTGATGCCCAGAGTAAAAGTGCAAATCCGGACAGATGCGCTGTTGCGATTTGGCGTTGTACTGATTTTAGCGTGGGTTATTTTGGGTGCCATCGAAGTCAGGGGTACCGGTGATGACTGGCGCCTCTATTTGGATGCTGGCCACCACGTCGGCAGCATAGCCCTCTTGACGCAAGCCCACTTCGTGTATACTCCCGGGGCGGCGTGGGTCATGTGGCCGTTCGTCCGCTTGCCGCTAGCCGCAGGATACTTTCTCTATGTCGCGATCATGGTTGGACTCGCGACGGGTGCGGCATGGCTGGCTTCAAAAACTTACGGAATTTCTTTTCCGCTCGCGACCCTGATGGGGTTGGCCTGGTTCCCCTTCACAATTGCGATTTCGCTTGGCCAAAACTCGCCGGTCGCATTATTTCTAACCGTGGCGGCGATATTTGCGATCGCGAAGCGCAACGATCTACTGGCTGGATTGGCCGTCGCCTTGTTGCTCTACAAACCAAATGATGCCATGCCGTTCTTGCTTCTCTTTATCATTTTAAAGCAATGGCGCTCCTTGGCCGTTGCAGCTGCCTCGATCCCTTTGTGGTACGTGTTAAGCGTCGGCGCAACGGGAGATTGGGCGTGGCCGTTGCCATTTAGCCACATGTTCGCGACCTGGTATCGCTACGACACAGCGATCGACGGTGTCTTCTCAATAAATATTCCTGGCATACTTTTGAATATCGGCATCCCGAACAGTATTGCCGTAACCATTGGAGCAGCCGTATTTCTTCTAACGATGCCATTGCTATTAGGGGTTTCTCGTACCGAAGCAGCCAGCATCGTGCCGCTCATCGGAATCGCTTGCAGCCCTCATGCATACGGATACGAGGCGGTTCTGGCATTGCCCGCCTTTTGGCTTGCCGCTTCTCAGCTGAACGTTGTACGGATTATCGTGGTTTGGCTGGTCTATTGCGTTGCACCATTGTATGTGTTCGCGCGCACAGTGCACTTTGATGCCCTTGCGATACCGATTCTTGGAGGCTTCGCAGCTTGGATTTGTATGCGGCTGCGCGCTATTTTGTTGACAGTCACGGGGCGGAAAGTTCGTCCGCCCAGCGTAGTCACTGAGAGCCGCACATGATCTAGACAGGTAACGATCGACGCGACGGGAATTCCCCCACGGCAGTTTGCTGTGAGCGGGCGGCACTAACTTAAGGCTATTTGAGCAGTTGATATTGCGCGACGATTAGCCTAATGATCTTAACGGTTGATACCCGGGGATCTGCCCAGCCCTTGATCAGATTGCGCCATGCCAGGACCGTTATCCTGAGATCACGAGCCGTCGACTCTTGCGGGAACTGCGCCAAATACGCGATGTCATCGGCGAGCTCGTCCGCATTCGTATTCGATCGGGCGATCTTGCTCAAGCGATACGCCCTCTTCCTTATCCAGTCGATCGACCTCTTTGCCGATCCGCTGCAGCCGCTTCGATCGTAGCTTCAGCCGCCTCAGTAGCCCGGTCGTATCCGGTGCCGCGGGATTGCCAAGGTGATCAGCCGCTTTCGCCTCTAGGTGGGCCTGATATCCCTCGATGTATTGATCTAATCGCATCACGGGGATCGTGCCGCCCATATGGCTTCCGTGCCAGTCCAGGCGAATCGGCTCGCCGATATTGAAATCAACCCATGCAAGCCGTTTTGATTTCCCAAGATCCGCTCAAGCGGGCAATCGGCAAGAACTCTTTTGCCCGAAGCTGGATGGTCGCTGCTACGGTTTGAACGAAGCCGAACGGCTTGACGCGATGATTGTAACGACCGGCGCTTGTTGTACATCTTTAGTCGGTCGAAGATGGATGGCTGGCTGATCGGGAACTTGCAGTGCATGGGAGCGTCAAAATTGATCAGCGGCTTGGCGCGGCGCCGTTGCTTTGAGTTCACGTCCAGGTGCTCATCAAGCAAGCCAGATGCGGCGCGCCAGCTTTGGTCGATTCGTTGCGCGATCGGCCGATGATGGCCCCAAGAGCGCTTTCCGATGCCTTCACGATCTCGATTCGCCGGCCCAGTCGCCAGCGGTAAAGGACGTATCGTTTCGCGGAAACGGCGAACCACCGGACATCAGGACGGTCCGCATGCTCGACCTTCAGCAAGTGCGGGACTCTATCCCGATCGTACGGGCTTAACGCGTCGAACGCTTTCACGATCTCCTCGATCGCAGCTGCGGGAAGGCAGGGGATGCCATCGGGCACCGGTCGCCGCAGACAATCGCGAAGCTGTCTTTCGAGGCATGCAAGATCGGGATCGTCCTTCGAACCGCGTTTGGCGATTTGCCGCTGCTCCACCATCGGCTTGAAGAACGCCTCATTGGATCGAAGCCAGACCGTATTACGAAACTTCACGCTTTTGGTTCGAGGGCGCCCTTTTGGAACAAACCGAATGGCGCGGCGGATCTTTTGGCGCCGGCCCTCCGAGAAGAATCGATGCCAACACGTCCGCGAGGGTACACCACCGGCCTTCAGAGGCGTCCAGCGGCGTCACGGCGATCGTGTACGGGTCCTTCTCGGCCTGTCGGAAACGCACTGGTAAGATTGCCCAGTTCGGATCGACCAGGAAAGCGTAAGGCAGCGTCTGCGACGAGAAGAACCATGAAGTCTTTCATATGTATTGCCCACCTAGAAGGGAACGTCTTTATTGTCGCGTTGGCTTAGAACTTCAGACAATCTGACCGGAGCCAGTCGATAAGTCTCAAAGAAAGCCGCTACCTCTTTTGATGCGCCGGCCGAGCTTGGCTGATCCGATAACTCACTTAGCATCTCGGATTCTAAACGAGAAGCATCTCGCTTAAAACTATCCAACCAGCTCTCTATTGCGGCTACGTTCTTGCTCTCTACCGCTTGTCGTAATCGATCTCGTTGATTGCGTAAAATGGTCGGCAGCAGAATGAGAGCAGCGTCAATACGAGGTACGCGATGCGCTTCGCGGCGCGCTAAACTGTTTAAGGCGTACAAAAGCTGATCTTCGGCCCTCTTTAGTCGCGAGACAGTACTAATCGCGAGCCCGCCTTGAAAGATGGTGAATGACATGGCGGCCGCCATGCGCTTTTTCTCAAGTAACCCGGCCAATTGTGTTTTGAGATAATCGGAACGCTCTTGTTCTCCAGAAAGCATTTCGTAGCGATGGTATCCCGCTCCAAGAATTTTCTTAAGGGCCATGTGAACTGCTTTCGATTCACGCCGCGGCGTATCTCGCACCTTGTTTATGGGGTATAGATTTCCGTCAACCTGACGCGCTTCCAAGAGGCGTAGTAGCGTGTAATGCATGCTCGGGCGTTGATAGACGTTCTGGTGAGCTCCAGAGTTTCGGCGCGGCAAGACGGCGCGTTTGCGCAGAAAGAAGCCTCTGTCCTCTAACGCTTTGATCGCTGCCGTCACCGTCGTCGTACTAGTGATCCCGATGTCTTGCTGAATTTGGAGTATGGACGGATACGCGATGCTATTCTTATCGCAGAGCGAGCAAAGGTAGAGATATACAGAGACTTCTCTCGGCTTCAGCACATGGAAGAGAAAGTTGCGCCATGACGACGGTATGACCGTGTAAGGCGCGGCGAGATCATCGCTAAATTGGTTCCCAGGGTCAAAGATCAGGGCATCGTTACCCTTCATCTGCATCGCCCTTCCCGTGGATCGGCCCGTCCACCAAATTTTCGATGTGCGGCATCCAAATTATTGGGGTTTGGTCGTGCTCGCACCTCTATAGTTACTTTACTTGGTGCCTAATCGCAAGATGACACCTTATATAGATCCTTTGGTAGGTGCGGCTAGGCGGGGATCGGAGGTAAGGAGGGGGCTCCCCTAGTATATCCGCCGACGGAACCGGGCCCTCGTCCCGGCAGCACAAAAGCGAAGGGGTAGGCCCGCTTCGCGAACCCACCCCTCAGCGTCTAGTTTTGTCGTCCAGACTATGTAGGGTTCGGGCACGGTCAGCGGGCGGTCCTTCTCCTTCGAGGCAATGGGAGAATCCATTGACGTACTATGTAGTCTGTATCAACAAACATCCTTATCACTCCGATCCCCACCGGCGTATCGAATACGTCGGGACCAGCCAGGTGCGCGGCGCAAACACATTTACGAAAAAATGGACCGTTGATCAGGTGATCGCGGCGATTCGTGGCGGCGATGTCTTTTACTCCACCGATGCACGAGGCGATACCGTAAAGCTAGTCATCTCTACGCACAACGGGCATCAATACGTCAAGACCGAGAATGATGGGATTCAGCCCGACAACTTGCTCGCCAAACCGGAGTGCAAGTGATGGCTGGTAAGAATCCCTTGGACAAGCGTAGTCGCGATCTCGATGGTCAGATCCGCCGTAAACGCGGAGACACGCAAATCGGTACCTTGCGCGACGAGTACCCCGGCTTCGCGCCAGGCGTTCGAGCCGATATGCGCCTCGACACGTACCTCAAGCAAAACAGCTTCGATTCGTTGTCGAACGCGCTCGGCAGCGACGGCCAGTCGATGGGCCCTCGAAAGAGGGCCCATCCCAACGATCTACGGGAAGACGACGGAAAGGAAAAGAAACGAAAATGAATAGTGCCGCAATGAGCTATGCGCAGCAAGCCCTTAACGAAGTACCAGGCCGTTCGAGGATTGCGAGCGACCACGACAGTGCCTTAAGAGACCTCGCCGACGCTGTTGAGTACCTTGCTCAGGGGATGATGGAGCTGGCTCGGCGGCAATCATAGCAGTCCCTGCACATCCGGTGCGGGACCTTACAGGATCGGCGGACCGGAACTACCGGCGGCCCTATGTAATATCCCACGGCAAAAACCATGGGATACTACATAAGCGCCTTCAAACTTCCGGTTTCCAGAGTGCCGGTATCACTCTAAGCGCTGACCGTGACGGGGGGATGTGGCCTAAGACCCTCCAAAATGAGGCCCTCCTAAGCCGAACAAATGGAAACCTTAGCACTCGGAGGTAGGCCAGCGCAACCGAGGATCCCGCGAAATCAGGCCGTGCCGGCTACTGGTTGCTCTTATCAACGCGTTAACGCGTGAACGAAAATTAACGAACCAAGCCGCGGAATCTCTTCACCAGGTAAGAGGATCTTAAATTCTGCTCTTTCCAGGTGGTCGTTGTTATTGCAAGTTCGCACGGGTCAGGGGAGTGGCCTAATAAGAAAAGCGCTCTCTCGACCGCAGGGTTGCGCAATCCATAGAGTGATTGCTAATATGTATCTGCTGCTGATCTCCGTTTCTGACCACACGATCTACAACGGGGCAACGCGTTGTGTTGAATGGAGAATAATAATGGTTAAGCGCTCACTGGTTTTCCTATATGGGTCGGTGCTGGCATGCCTCGCATTAACGCAGATTGCACAAGCCGACGATTTATTTGCTTACAATCCGCTCTCGCATGTGCAACTCGATAGTGCGCTGCTCTCGCGAGCTAACGCCATAGCGATGCACTTGATAGCTTACATGGAAAGCAAAGCTCCTTCTTTCTCGAACTATAACGAAGACCAAGTTGCTGCAATTAACGACCCGACTATCTTGCGCAAGGAACTGAATAAGGCAATTGCTGCAGCAGACTTCTACCGCGAACAAAGTCACCTTGCGATTAGCGAAGAAGCGGTCGCGCAGGTGACCACGCCCCCCGCGTTGCCGGCGGGAACGGGTCAAGCGCCGCAATGGCCTGTTTGGAAGCAAAGCGTTTGTGGCGCGCTCCAGTTTTTGATCGCGGGTTATTCCGCGGCATCGCCGCAATTCGTTAGCAGCGCGGGTTCCGTAGGTCAGAAGAACACGTTGAGTATCATTGGGGGCTCCGTCGGCGTGATACCGATAGCCTTGCTTTGCACTCAGCCCCACGCTAATCCCTGATGCCGATCTCAGCTAAGTGAGTGACTGATACTACATAAGGTCCTCGGAACATCCGGTTGCGCTGAGGTGTTGCGTCATCCGCTCGAAGCGGTAACCATGGCGGTGGGTAAGGAGCCAAGGCCCCTCAAAAACGAGGCCCCCTCCCCCGGCGCTGCGGTCGAGGCCCAGATGGAGTGACCTGGCGCGGCGCGTCAGCGTAAGAAGGGGTTGTCGTCTTGGTGAGGGAGATGAGGATACTGGGCCAAGATCGCGGAACGACGCGCATTGGCTTTCGATATATCGCTCGTTAAGCGCACCATCAAATTGTCAGCATCGTCGTATTCTAACTTTCTAAATTTCTCGGCGCTGCTCGCTGCCGCCTCGGCATTGGTGTAATGGGTGACGACCTCGCTATTGGAATATGGATAGACCTGCAGCTGCTTAGCTGCACCAAGATTTTCGATAATCTCTTCAATTGCTCGAAGCCATTCGGTGACCTGGTTTTCCCTAGCCTCGCTAGTTGAGGCGACGTCCGAGCATAGCTGACGCGTGGCGCCGAGTCCATAAAGCGCTTGCCACTGTGCGCAATATTGAGTTTCAAGGCTTTCCATGTCGGCTTCAGCTGCTCGGGCCTTCTTTACGTAGCTTTGTTCGTTTTGAGCCTCATCGTATTCCAAAAAAATGTTGAGGTCGTCGTGGCGCTGCTGACTCGCTGATGAAGCCTGAGCAAAGTCACTCGTTAAAGTGCTCCCAGCAACATTAATTTTCGAAATTAGATTACTGATCGAGATGCGAGCTGCGACCAGTTGATCAATCCGTTGCGACAGCGCTTGAGCTGAGCGCGCAGCATTTGCTTCCGCGGCGGCTTTTGTCTCCGCCGCCGCTTTGGCGTCCGCTGCCGCTTTTGCTTCCCTTGAATGAACGTTCCATGCGTAACCAATGAGGGATCCTGCGACGATAAGTCCAAGCAAACAAAGACCGAGCCACATGTAAGTGCGTTTCCATGCTGATCTTACCAATGAAACATCGTACGCTAAAAGGCCACTTTGCGGCTTCCAAACGGCTTGACCACAGGATGGGCAGTATGCAGCTTCATGGGGAAGCTGACTCCCGCACTGTTGACAATACTGAAGAAGGCTCGCGAGGTAAGAGTCGGCGCTGCCGTTGGAGAGGGTTTGAGCGGCTTGCACGCTGTCAATGAGCGGCACCTCGGCGGGGATCGCTCGATCGTAGCCCAGCCCGAGGACCTTTTTAAAATGGGCATCAGCTGCGAGATTCCACAATGCCCATGCCATCAACAACATAGCTGCGACACCCAAGAAGACGCTGCGCACCCTCTCCTCGCGCATGCCATCCCAAACGGCAAACATGCCGAGTATCGCTCCAAGCCCCATTTCGAAGGCTGCTTGCAAAACGAGCGCCGAGCGGTTCGGATCGCGTAGGCGTAACGCCGCCATTGGACCGCTTTCGGCCATGAACGATTTGATCGCGTGATGATTGGCGCATAGCGGTTCGACGAACGCGCTGTTGGCTTCGCCCGCGAGGTGATCCAGTTCCAGGATTTGCAGCCTTGGATCGTGACAGACGACGCAGGCCGGTTTGGAGTAGCCAGCTTCCTCGAAACGGCGGGCTTTCTGCACAGCAGCTTTGGGGGAAAATGGCTTGCATTTCGCCTTGCAGTTGCCGCAAAGAATCAACCCGCCGCTCTTCACGCGGCAAAGGCAGCGCTCGTCCGACAGCTGGCAATTGGCGCATTGGGGCTGATCGGTGCCGAATCGAAGTAGCTTCTTCGTTACGCCTTCACGGTTTTGAACATCCCACAAACGGCTACTCATGATGCGGAACCCGGCGCATAGATATCCACGAAATGGACCGCACCCGCCCGCACGAACCGATCGATGGTACGGCGATCCGTCGCGAACACATACGCCTTGCCGCCGCTACGGACGGACTTGCCTTCAAATGGCTTGAGTCCGCTTGGATCTCCCGAGACCACGTACTTGCGAAGGGCATTATTGTAGTCGCCGATGCGCGAGGCAGTTCTCGAACTGGTCGTCCGAACGATCACTTCGCCCTGCGCCGTTAGCATACGCATTCGACGCGGCAACTGATCCGATGCCGTGACATCGAATCGGCCGGAGCGGATCTGGATCGAGCCTTGGGCATACTTGCGGATCGTTTTGAGGGTCGTGCCACTCGACTTAGCGGCTTTTGTTAAGGATCGCTTGGGATCACGGCGCTTGAGCCCAATCGCATCGAGAACTCTGCGATACGCGTCCTCTCGCGCTCCGGTCAGCGCTTCCAAGAACCTACGCGTTACGGCCTGGACTTTTGCAGAACCGGCTTTCTTAAGACGTTTCGTCTTCATGAGCACCTCTTTGGATGTTATGCGTAGTGGCCGCGGAGCGGCCACTACGCGTTACGCTACACTGACGAGCACTCAGAATTTTGACAGCAAATCGCGGAGAAGGCATGACCGTTATCGAATACTTAACTATGGAACAGCAGCATCACGACACGGCCGCGCTGATCCCCAAGACAACCGTCTTTGCAAAGGCAACGGAGCTCGATCTTTCGCTAAGCGATGATAAATTGGACCGGTTTCGGAAGGCGGGGTTACTCGATGACTTAGTGCCGATCGGAGGCACCACGCAACGCGGCTTCCGGTTAGCACAAGCTAACCGTTGTGTCGCGCTGCTAGCAATTTGCAAAGTGTTGGGACAGCGCCCAAAATTCTCGGCGTTGGCGTTTTGGCTGTGTTGGTACGGATTCGAAGACGTTCCGCCCGACCTTATCTGCGAGCACATCGACCGGACATTACTCTCGTACCTCACCATGCTGCGCCGCGAGCTCGATCGAAAGCGAGTGCCGATCAACGGAGTCCGCGATCCAAAGCGCTGGGATAAAGTCGGTAAACCCTGGGGCAGGTTTATCCTGAAAAACTATCTGCGCCGGGCTGTCGATAATCCAATCGCTCGAGAAGTGTTTTCCTGGACGGTCGGGCTCGTGCTACGGGCCCTGATCTCGCAAACCTCATTTGAGGCGGTGGCAACGATTCTGCAAAGAGTCGCGTACCTCGTCGGCATCGACAAATCCAAGACCGACGCGCTACGGGAGATTTGGGGAGCCCTCAGCGACGGCGTCAAGCTCTTCACGCTCGATGAGGCGCAGAACCCGCTGATCCGCGTGGTTCGGCAAATCAACGCCACTGATCCAAAAATGATTATCCCACTCGTTCACGATGCTAGGCTCACCGTCGGCGTTATGGGGGCGGTCTTCCCAGTCTTCAATATCGCAGGGGCACCGCTGGCTGACGATCCTAAGGATGCTGGTCGTGTGTATGTTGCCAAGCACTTCGCGCCCGGCATCGTCGCCGTTCTCGCGCTTACGCGCGATTTGCCTCATGCCATTTCAATGCGGCGCAACTTCCGCGAAGGTAACTTCCAGCCGGCGCTTGACGAGTTCTACCAAGTCAAAGTCATTACCAGCGATATGATGCGTAAGCTCGGAATAGGAGCAAAGGAATGAATGAGAGCGTTCTTGTCGTTGAGGGCTACGACGCACGGCTATACGTCGAGCGAGGCCATCTCGTAACTCGCGACGGATTCCCGAACGAAGGCAAGGTTCGCGAGATACATTTTCCGCGCGGCCGATGCTCGATCGAGCGGATCGTCGTTCGCGCACGAGGTGGAACGATCTCGATGGAGGCGATCGACTGGTGCACCCGGATGGGCATCGCGATCTCGTTCGTCGCGTCTGATAGTACGTTGTTGAACTGTCTCGTTCCGGATGCTCCTCACGACGGCCCGGTCAAAAGGGCCCAGGGGATCAGCGCGGTCACAGATGACGCCCTGCACCTGTCAAGATACCTACTCGCCAAGAAGATGGACTCGCAGGTACAGGCGATCGAGAAAGACTTTCCACGACTCGGTATCGGGGCCGCCTCCTCACGGTCCGCGGCTACTGCGCAAGTCCACACGTGCAAAGCGTCGCTAGCGGAGACTCAGACGCTTGTAGACTTTCTCGCGCTTGAGGGACGTGCCGCGCAGGTCTACTGGGATCTCCTCGTTGGAACGCCCTTGCCGTGGCGAGCGTGGGCACTCAGGCGGATACCGGCGCATTGGGCGGCAATCTCTCCACGAACGAGTGGGAGACGCGATCGAGTACGGGATGCGACCGATCCGTGGAATGCCATCCTGAATTACTGCTACACGTTGCTGGAAGTGGAGACTCGGATCGCTTGCGAGGCCGTTGGGCTCGATCCGGATCTTGGTCTGCTGCACGTTGACGATCGACTCCGCGAGTCGTTCATTTACGATCTACTTGAACCGCTGCGATCGAAGGCCGACGTGTGGGCGCTGGAGCTGCTGCATAAGGAAAAGCTGCATCCAGCGATGTTCCATGAACTGCGCGATGGGATCGTGCGACTCGATCCCGATCTGACGGGACTCCTCGCCACAACGCTGATGCCGCGGTTCCGCAAGGCGGCCCTGGAGATCGCCAACGACTATGCCAAGCAGCTCCGCCGGATCAGCGTGCCGCGGCGCCTCGTCCGCGAAGCCCCGAAGCCCATCGGAGCGCGCCGTATGACCTGGGAGCGCTCAGCCTGTGGCTACTGCAACGAGCCATTGCCGCGCAAGGGCCTGAAGTTCTGCGGGCGGCACTGCTATTTGCGGCACAGCGTCGAGGTTGCCAAGCCGATCGAAAAGGCGCAGGCGCGGCTTGCCGCGATGCGCGCTGCTGGCTTGAGGCCAGGTCATGGAGGCGAGGCATCGAGGAAGCGCGGCGCGGTGCTCGCACAAAACAACCGCAACAGAATTACCGGAAGAGGCGCCGCTCATAAGGTATCCTAATATGGTTTTTGGTGTTCTCATTACCGGGAGCGGATTTCGGTTGATCTTAGGCTGATGCCTGATAGTCGACGTGTCTCAGAGTACTATGGGTTGCCTTTCACTCAGGCCAGCTTAGATTTTGTCGATGTAAGCGTTAGCGACGACCTACAGGTCTATATTGATCCAAACGCGATCCGCGTCTCGTCCGATAAGTGGGCCCACGAATGTACGAGTCTGATTCAAAGCTTTTTTAGACACCTCGTGATGCTCATTCGTAGAAAGCGCGTCCGAAGAGCAAAGAGCCTAATGGCACCCTTAACGGAACCGAACGAGACTCATTTTGGCGTCTCGCGTGGCCCGTCTCGCGGGAGGGGGCTCGGGCCGGACCGCTCTAAACAAATTATTGGCGCGTTGGCGGCTTCGGAGGCTGTCCAACGCGGCGTTATCGACGATCTTGAAGAGACGGTGCTGCTAATAGAGGGGATCGGGCCGGACCTGATATCGGACCTGATCACGAATGTCATTCGGGGCACCCTTATTTCTTACACACAACAAATCTCTGAACATTACCGGATCCCCCTCGTCGAAGGCGTAGCTTCCGGGCCAATCTGGGATCCAAAGACCAAGAGCTGGGCCACCGGGTTTACGAAGCTTCCCATTGTAAACGGTAAGCGATTGCTTCTCGTCCCAAAGTTCATCGTACGAAAGAAATTGGATTTCGACGCTGGTGCGTACTATAACCATTACATACTGACTTACTTGAAGGAAGAAGAGCTAAGACAGAACACCGAGCTTGTGCACTTGATAAAAGACCGCAAGCGGTCCACTAAGCGTCGCCCCGTTTACAAGAAGGTTGTATACAAAAAGGATATCCGCAGGAAGCATGGGACCGGCAAGCCAACGTCCGCGAAGGTTACCGTCGAGCGCCCACAGCTACTGCGTGGTTATACAGCTGATCGTCGCAAATTTCCGACGCCTCCGCTTTCAGCACAAGACTTAGCCGCGGCGCCGGACTACGATAAGCTGCTCAGCGATCTAACGAACGTCCGACGCGGATCAAACGCCGCTGCATATGAGAACGCCGCGGAGGCCCTTTTAAGTGCGCTGTTTGAGGGTGAGCTAACCTTCCCTGAACGCGAAGTGAAGATACATGGTGGTCGGAAACGAATCGATATTGCTTACTCGAACTCAGCGTTAGTGGGTTTCTTTAACTGGTTGGGGGATCACTATCCCGCCGCATACGTCGTCGTCGAGTGTAAAAACTACACCGGCGACCCGGCCAACCCGGAATTGGACCAGCTTACGGGGCGCTTTTCGCCGACCAGGGGCAAAGTCGGCTTCATTGTTTGTAGGTCATTCGCTGACAAAGCGCTCTTTGTTGAACGCTGCCGCGATGCGGTTCGTGATGATCAAGGCTTCGTAGTTGCTTTCGATGACAATGATCTTGAACGTCTGACGCTACTAAAGAAGAACGACGACGCTCGTGGAATTGAGGAGTTCCTACGAGCGCGCTTTGCGGAACTGGTCCGCTAAAAAAGTAACGGACAATGAGCAACGCTGATTTAGCATGGATTTCCGACCTTAGCGACCGCAATCTTCTTGGCTTGATCGATGTTCTAGCAGACATGCGAGATGAGCTAGAAACAGGGGTAGCTGATCCGCAAATTAGGATTATACCGTCCGCATTGCGCTTCCCTCAGCTACACCCGGAACAATCTATCCCTAATACGGACAACTACGGACGATTACGATGGTCCGTCGCAAACCTACTTCAGCAGAACGGGATATTGGCGACAGTTGAAGTCGTTGGTACGGAGCATCGATGGAAGCAGCGCATCGCTTTTCAGGGAGACCTATCTCAAGTAGTTCTGGCGCTGCAAGTAGCGGAAAAAGAAAAACTCCGTAGACCAGGTCTGGCACTCCGCCCGAGAAAGTTCCTCGATCGACGTATATTGATAGCGCTCTTAATCGGAGGCGTGGTCGCTACCGCCGGTTGGCTTGCTCTGGACTACGCAATTCCCAACGAGTCGCGGCACATCATCGAAGCGACCTTCCTTGGGTTGGTCGGTGCGGCGGTGATTCTGGTAGCATGGCCAATCATCCAGAGCACTATCGGATCTGCTATTTGGGATTGGATAGCGAGTAGGCGGCAGCGCAAATGAGCGATCAAGGGGAGAAAAGAATAGGCATGGTGTTTCGTCGCACGTACATTGTGCCGCAGCTGCGTTTTAATGAGGGCTCAGGATATCTGACGGACTTTCGACTCTCCGCTGGAAGGCTGAGCATGAAATTCTCAAAACTAGCCCCGGAGGACCCATTAGAAAAAGGCGATGAACATGCGTCTCGCGGTGTTGTCATGTTATCGGTTCGTGAACCTCAGCCGGAAATACTCGAAATGCTTGAGAGGACTAGGACAACATCAGCGCCAGAGGGGCGAGCGCTATGGGACGCCTTTGTTGCAGCAAAGTCTGGTGTCCCGTGGGATCAGCAGCGATTTGTCATGCTTGAATCGATGCCGCGCGGTTTTCGGGACTACGCAAATAGCGTCCGAGAGCGGATCGACGATGGCCTGGAGCGCTTTGTTTCGTTGCTCCGATGGCGGTACGCGCAGTGGGGCGCACCTAAGGCGATAAAACTCGCGAGGCCTATAGAATGGTCCAGCGACAATGCAACTTGGTACTATATGCCATTTGCGCCGCAAACATCACTTGACGCTAACGTTATCCTGGCCTTTAATGAAGACCGACGCACCGAGCTCATTAGCCTATTCGAGGATCGGAATCTTGCAGAACCAGTCTACCGAGAACTTCTCCGAGAAGCCAACGAACTGCAAGACAGTAGCCGAAGGAGCTCTCTGATACTCGCCGTTGCTGCCGCTGAAATCGCAATCAAAGTCCTTATTCAAGAAACGGATCCTGGTTTTTACGGCGTCGACTTACGTTCTGACCCGGCACCGCCCGCGACAACGATGTATTCGGACATTTCTAGGCTACGACTTAGGCATACGATTCACGGCAAACTCCTTGGCGTCCCAGCTCGACTACTTAACGAATTGAAGAGAGCGATAGCCGCTCGCAACGCCCTTGCCCATGCCGGTGCCCCGCCTCTTGAGCGAGATAGCTTGATAGCTAAAATCAACGCGATACATGACCTAGTTTTGATAGTAGATCATTATCGAGGTTTTGCGTGGGCTTTAGATCAGGTAACCCGAGAAACAAAGGATGAGTTAGCAGCTCTGGCAGCCGGACATTCAACCACGCCATAGGCTCGATTTGTAGGCCCCGCGACCGGAAGTTTGAAGGGCCTTATGTAGTATCCCACGGCAAAAACCATAGTGTTCATCAGGCACTGATTCGTAATGATCGGCGCGCGGGTCGAGCGTATATCAAGATTTCGCAGCTCGGCGCTCATGGTGAGGGGATCGGGACGGTGGTCCGTCACCGTAGGCACCCAGAATTGATCATGTGAAAAACCTGTTTTCAGATCCCGGAACCCACTCGGGCGCATCCTGAAGCTCCTGATCCCAGTTAACAATACGGGTCCGATCAGCCCGCCGGCAACCAATGTTGGCAATAACATACCGAGGGTGAAGGGATGCATCGCATTCACGATGGGTCGGAGTGCCACCAACAGCAGGGCCCCCAACGCTGAGCCGTAAGTGATTCGGACGAAACCTGACGCAGAATCAAGAGCGCCCAAAACCAGCCGCCGCGATTTCACCGAACTCCCAACGACTCTTGCCAAAGGCTTGAGCCACGCGATAATCGTAAGCGCGGTCGCTGTTGCCAACGCTGTGCTTCGCGGATTTGCGACGTGGATGACGCCGTACAAACAATGTGCCGTGACGAGCGAGATTGCGAACAGCAGCGATAGCCGACGGATCGAGATCGGTTTAGCGACGATGAAGATGTAGATGAGTCCCAGCACTAGGGACCTCCCATCGACCTGGATTCTCGTGACCGGTCGTGGGCACGCTGCTCGTGACGAAGACCGCGTTCCACGTCGCTGCGTAGCCTCTCGGGCAGAGAGCGATACTGTTGGTCGATCGCGGCGGCAAGCTGACCGAGACTCGCGTTGGGCGCGACATCGTAGATTTCGAGCTGCGAAAGCCCCGCACGTTCCAGGATTGCCAGCTGATGCTCTATCCGCGGGATCCGATCGCGGACGTCACGCTCTTGGTTGATCTCTCGCTCAAGGCTTAGTGACGCCGTGACGTAGTCCCGATAACGCTGGTAGTCGACGCCAACGCGCTCGGTGATCTGCTGCACCTCATGCCCCTCGAAGTCGCGCAGCGCTTCCGCGACGGCCTTCTGGTGCCGCGAGTGATGCGCGGCGTTCAGCTCCGCCTCCGCCCTTCCAACTACCGCTCGAGTCAGCGGGTTCCAGGAACGTTTCTCTTGTGTCATCTCCGCGAGCCGAACGCGCTCCGCGTCCGTGAACCGTATCGTCTCGGCGATATTCTCCCGGATGCGCCGGCGCTCTGCGGCAAGGACATCGTCGAGGGGGAGTGGCCGCTCGATGTGCTCCAACCCACGGCGCTCGGCGCGGGCACGCTCGTAGCGCGCCTCTTCGTGCACACGGATGACCTCCAGCCGCGCCCGCACTTCATTGAAGGTCGCGCGCTGAGGCGCTTGCGGCGCTCGGTGCTGCTGCCCTAGCGTTGGCGGCTCGAGCGAATCCAGCACATGGCGAGCTACTAGGTCGCCGGCTCTTGCTCTCTGCGTAACGAAGGAACGATAGTCCATCGGTTTCTCCTCGCGCGCCAGTTTGCGTTCTGACGCTAGCACGATCTTCGTGGCTTCCCACCGTATGCGCGCCGCAGCATGCTCCTGCGCTCGGCGGCGTCCCATCAAGGCGTCAATCGACCAATAGGCAAGCTGATGCGCGAGCAGACCGCGCGTGCTAAGCCGTGCCACGGCGCGCAGCAGTTGGCGCGCTTCGCGGCGCTTCTGAGCTTCACGCTGCCGCTGGACGCGCTCGCGCTCCCACGCGGCATTCCGGCGAGAGCTGATTGATCGATCGCGTTCGCCGACGAAACGATCGCGGTACGCGGCATAGTCGGAACGCATCCGAGCATGGTCGGCGATGGAGCGGGCCTCGCGTATCGCCCATGCCGGATCGCTGTGGGCATCATGTTCCGCGCGTTCACGTAGGCGCCCGCGATCGGGCCGACGTGGGTCGCCGTGAATGTTCGGTTCGGATGTGCGCTCGCGTTGCTGCTCCATATCGGGGAACGGCCCGAAGCGCTGTTCGAGCGCTGTCTTTTTGCAACGCGGATCAATTCGTGAGGCACCGGATCCCGGCGCGCCGGGATTTCGCCCTTCTGCAAACGCGAGCCCCTGCACACGCATACCACGCTGAACGAGCTTGATCACGATACCCTCTCGACCGAGGCGTTCAGCGAGATCTTCCCACGACTTTGCCGCATCGACGGCAGCGAGAATCGTTGGGCGAACCGTGTCGCTCCAGGGCCCTGGATGTGAAATCTCTGTAACGGCCGCGCGCTCCGGTGTAAACGGCCCAAAGCGCCGCTTTAGCGCCGAGAGCGCACACCGACGATCGATTCGCGACGCTGCACAGCCGGGCGCACTACGGTCGTGCCCCTCCGCGAACGCCAAGCCCTGAACGCGCTCGCCGCGGCGAATGAGCTTTACGACGACGCCGTGCGTACCAAGGCGCTCATGTAAGTCGCGCCAATCGTGTGCTTTGTCGACTGCATCCAGAACATAGGGGCGCGCACTCTCCTCCCACGGCAGCTCGCCACGCTCGTGCAGCCGGCGGTACGCGCCATCGCTTAGCCGACGCTGTGGCTCAGCTGGCAGTTCGTGAAGAAGCTCGATGCTCTGGACGATGTCTCGGTTATGGTGGCCCACCACAATGCCCCAACCGCGTTCGGCTGCGATTTCGGCACAGACGCGCTCGCGGATGATTCGCTCGTGCCAGAGGTCATTGGCCTTGCCGTTGGGCCCGATGCGGTTGGCGATCACATGCGCGTGGAAGTCGTCCGTGTCCTTATGTGCCGCGAGCACGTACTGGCGGTTCTCCATCCCGATTGCCTTCAGGAGCCGTTCGGCATCGCTGACGACTTGCTCGCGTGTTGGCGTCTCGTGCTTGGCATAGGCGATGATTAGATGGTAGACCGGATCACGGCAACGAGACGACAGGGCCGCAACGGCCTCCATCTCGATCGCCGCCGTGTCCACTGACATGACGCCGCGCAGATGAACCCACGCGGCTTTCTCCGGGGAACTGGCGTAAGCAACTCCGCCCTCAAAAGAGTGACCGGCCGCCGCGACTGCGCGCTGGTGCGTGTGCTCGGTGATGTAGTCGATACCAACCGCGAACGTTCGCGTGTGCGCTCGTGCCGGGACAGACTTCGTGATCATGCGGCAAACCCGCCGATCGCATCATGTACCGCGGCAACGCATATCTGAAGCTGATCGGGCGAGATCGTACGGCTCAGCTCCGCTAGGGCAAGGAGGCGTCGCAAATCGCGCGCGATCGCGCTGAGCTCCCTGATCGTGCCGGCAGCATCGGTAGACAGGACGCGGCGCCGCGTCGTCGGTCGACATCCGCTCCCTCGGAGCGCCGCCTTTCGCACGTAATCGGAAACGGTTAATCCACGCCGATCGGCAAGGCGCGCAACGTGCTGCGCTTCTTCCGCCGTCACACGAACGTGAAGCCAATCGTGGCGAGCAGTATGCCCGGTCATCGCCTGCATCGACCGCCAATCATGCTGCCGTCGCGCTGAGCGAAGCGACCGCGACGGCAGCACGTCCGCGTGCGGGCTGAGCGCGGAGCCGAAGGCGACGCGACCTCGCTCTCCTGGGTTGGGCGCACGGCGCCGCAGGCGTTGTGCGCACAACCACCGGCTTGCTTTTTGAAAAACGCTCGACTCCCGACATTTGCCTGCTGCGCCCCGTCCGAACTCATGCTAGAATCATAACAAGTTCCATAGCAAAGTCAATCGTGAAATCGACCCACCAAAAAGTCCGGCAAGCAAGGAGTTCACTATGTTATCCGATGAGCTGATCGCTAAGATCGGGGCGGACCTTGACGGGATGCCACTCGAGCCGACCTCACGCCGCGACCGTGAACTGCTCGTGTCGCGCGTCGAGGGAAAGATCCGTGAAGCGCAAGACCGCGGAGCTACGTATGCCGAGATTGCCAAACAGATGACCGCCAGCGGCTATCCGATCAAGCGAAGCACGCTCTGTGCTGCGTTGATGCGCCACCGCAAGATCGAGGCGGGGGCGAAGCGTCCGGCGCCGCGTCGCTCGGCGGGGTCGTTGCCAGCGCGCCCAAGGAGTAGTGCCGCTAGCGCCCCACCTATGAAGGCCGAGCGATCCTCAGAGCATCGCTGAAGCGCGGACGTGCCGCCGGAAAACGTCATCGGCAAACGAACCGTAGCTACCGCGCGACACGAAACGCAAGCGAAACATACAGCGCCGCTGTGCGCCGACCGCGCGCAAAATACCGGCACGCGCTGTACTTCGTGGCGAGTGGCTTCTCGGCGCGTGACTAGATGCTTAGGCGACGCGGCTTGTCGGCGGCGCAGCTAGCTTGTAGCCTACACCCTGGACGGTGAGGACCAGCCGCTGCGAGGGCCGCGGTTGCCCGAGCTTGTGGCGGAGGCGTGCGACGTGGACGTCGACGGTGCGGTCATTGCCCTCGAAATCGCGCGGCCATATCAGATCGAGCAGTTGGGCGCGCGTGAAGACCTGGCCGGGATGACGCGCGAGCACACTGAGAAGATCGAACTCGCGAGTCTTGAGCCCGATTTCGCGTCCGTCCAGGTGGACACTGCGGCGCATCGGGTCGACGGCAAGCCCGCCGACAGCAATCGGCTGCGGCGGCAGGGCCAGCGCGCTCACCTGCGGGTCGCGCGTGATCGTATAGCCGACGCGTTCGAAGAGAAGTGCTGCTTGACGCACGCTCTCGAAGCGCAGCGGGTTGTCGCTGCGATATGTGGCATCGGCGATCGCCCGGATCTCGTCATCGCGCAGCGAGCGCGTCGGGAGCCGCCCGTGCGGCTGGAACGCTGCAGCATCAGTGGTTGATCGTAGCACTGTCGTCATCGCGTTAATCTCCGAAGATAATGATGGAAAAGCGAAGAGCCGCCGTATGGCGAGCTCTCATGTCTTTAGGAGCGCTGACGCGTTAGTCGCCGGGGCGCCGGTGGCGCCGGCGTGCACGTTGGCGCGCTTCGAACTCTGATGCGTCGAACACAGCGGGTTCGTCGTGGCCCTTGGGGACGTCGTCGAGAGGATGGACGCCCAGCACGTGGCGCACCGCGTAACCGGCGGCTAGCAGCTTGGAGGCTTCGTTGCGGTCCAGGTCATCAATCGACGTGGACTGTGCGGCAGGATCGAAGCCCCAGGCCAAGGCGGCGGTACCATCGACGATCATGGTTTGCAATGCTTCGCGCATCGCGGCACTGGGGCGCGTCACGCGGTACAGTTCAGCTGCGGCATTCGCGTGATCGCTTGGATCTTGGAACATCCATTCGCGGGTTACCGGATTCCAGACTCCGCCGTTGGCCTTCATGGCCGCACGGCAGTAGACGGTGCGCTCGTCTTTGATCGTATACAGGTCGGACGTCATCGAGTGCTCCTTTCGCGCTTCAAAGCGCTGGCCGTTGATGGGTCCGAAACAGCCGCGGCCGGCGCCGTGCGCAAGGACGAAGCGAAGCGCAGAGGCGTGGACCGCAGCGCAGCGAGGACCGACAAGCCGCTCCTTGCGCACGGCGCCGGGCGCGGCTAGGATCCATCAGACAACGGCGAGCGCCGAAGCGCGAACGGTAAACGGGATGTCGGGTATACGATCACAGGCGCTGATGCGGCTCGGGAGACGCCGCTTGTAAGCAGCGGCATGCGGCGGCCGAGCGCATACCGCTGCAGGCTCGTCACCGCCCGCGACTAGGGCTGAGAGCGATCTTCAAGCGCACTCGGTGCTTTGATGCGCGTGGCGTCGTCCGTACGCCCAGCTCAAAGGTTGGGCACTCTTGGACGCGGCGGAACGATTTTGGCAGTCTCTTAGAGCGCTCGCGACAAATCCTGGGGCTCAGCGTTGCTCGCGTTGTCGTTAATCTTAGCTCGACTCAGCATCTGCAGCAAAGATATCACAACTTCGGCAGCTTTGTGCTTCTCGCCACCCTTCGATTCGTACGGGCGGATTGCGAGGCGGCCTTCAACTAACACCAACGTCCCCTTCTTCAGATAGGTGTTGCTCGTCTCGGCGAGCTTATCCCAAGCGACGATGTCGATGTAGTCGACCGAGTCGGCTTCTTTGGACTTGCGGTTGACCGCGAGCGTAAAGTTCGTCACCGCATTGCCGCCGGCAACGTAGCGGATCTCCGGATCGCGCACGAGGTTTCCGACGAGGGTGACGCGATTGTATCGTGGCATCGTTTTTTCCTTTGCTCTTAAGCGGTTATAGAAGTGAAAGCACGCGGCCGGCTGGCGATCGCGCGTGGCACGCAAAACGGTCATTTGGACGGGTCTGGCGAAGACGGGAAACGTTCACGCACGTACTCATCGGCAAGCTGGCCAAGCGATTTCTGCGCCTGCCGCGCGTGCTCGCGCAACAGCCCCAGCTTTGACGGTTCGATCGTCGTCGTGATGCGTACGCGCCGCGCTTGCCCAAGCTTCGGACGTCCGATCGCAGTTCGCTGGACCGTCGCGGAGTCGGTGGAATCGTCAGACCTCATCAGCCAGCTCCCGCGCGCAATCGCTGAAGACATCGGCGAGTGTGATCTGGTGTTTCGCGAGCGCCTCGCGCGTTTGCGGGGCGATCGTCGTCTGCACGTAGACGCGCAACTCCTCACCGACGGTGGGGCGTCCGAGACGCGCGGCTTTGATGAGGTGATCGGCCCGCGCCGGCGCGCTGCGTTGAGAAGCCTTGGGAGCCCCGCGTCGGCGACGCACGCGCGAACCACCGTGCCGCCGATCGACCTCTCGGCGCATCAGTTCGGCGATCGACGGGTCGTCGTCTTCCGCCCGGAGATCAGGTTCCTGGTCGGGACGCGGCAGACTGACGATGATGCGCCCCTTGTGGTCGACGCGGACGCCGCGATCGCGCAGCCACTCAAATTCGCTATCGTACGTCATGCTGGTCGGGCGTTTGCCGGCTCGGGCGTTGACCGAGTTGAGGCTCATACGTCGCGTTCCAGGCGCAGCTGCAGGGCCATCGCCTCGATCTCGGTGAGTGCGTGGAGCTGCTCGGTGCGTCCCCGCGAGGCCGCGCGTACCAACAACGCAATCTGTTCGGCAGACATGGCGCGTCGTTCGAAGCGGCGCTGCAACTCGCAACGCTGCGCCTTGGACAAGGGCTCGGCCTGCGCGATCATCCGCGTCAGGAGCCGGTCGATGAGCTGCCCGCTCATAGAGTCGATCTCGTCGCGGTAAGCGCGCCGCAGTTCGACGTGATCTTCTTCCACCCGGCGAAGGCGCTTCTCCGCAAAGCGAATCGCCGTGCGCAGCTGCGCGTCGTTGAGGTCGGAGTACTCATCGGCGCTTGCGGGGGCGCCAGGTTCGCCATCAAAGTCCATAGGAGCCAATCCTTGAAGGGAGGCAAAAAGGCGGGCGACGACTCGGGGGTTGAGGCGTTGGCGCGGGGGTTGCGCAAGAGCCCAGCCGCGGAGGCGTCGCGTGCTCTTAAGTCTTAATCACAGGAATACACCACGACACATATAAAAGTCAATAGGAAACTATTGCTCCACGCATTGATACGCTGGGAGAACCATGACGGCTGCTAGCTTCAGTAAGCGCTTTAAAGAGCTGGTCCGAGGGCTCAACGACACGGAACTCGGCTTCGTCCTGGGCGTTTCGGCCGACGCCGCTCGCAAAATGCGCAACGGCGACATCAAGAGCCTCAAGCTGCAGGCCGCGCTCCGGCTGGCGCGCGAGCTGAAGATCTCGCCTTGGTATCTGGCCGGCGAAGCGGAACCGGCTACTCCCTTGATGGCGGGCCCTCCGGACGAGAAGCGTCGCCGCAAGGGCGGTCGCAAGGTGGGCCGCACTTTAGAGCACGCTGCGCTTCAGACGGCGGAGAGTGCGCTCTTGCTGCATGACGAGGTGGTCGAACTGCGTGCGCGCGTTCGCCGCTTGGAAACCGCTGTCGAAGCACTGCAATCGCGCGCAACAACTTCTTCCTCACGCTAGCCAATCGGTCGCTTCGTGCCCCGTTCATTGCGGTCTCCCCAATCGCAGCGTACGCGCGGTTAGGGTTTCGTGTCTCTACTTAAATTGAACTAGACTGTTCGTCAGTCACATATCGCATAATGAACTATCGGACGGCAGGCCGCTCCCACAGCCACGGAGAGTTTTCCGCTTGGACGTGCGCCATGAGGGCAAGCAGCGGAAACGCGTCGCGCTATAATGAGGGGCGTGAGCCGCACCCTTTAGCGTAGCGCAGCATCACAGCAGAATTATTCCAAGGCCGAGGAGCCAAAAGCTCCCCGGCCGTTTATATACCGCAGTCATTTAAGGCGTAACTTACGTTCAAAATCCTTTGATATTTCCGGCAGACATTTGGAAGGTTGGAGAGGAGCTTGTGCGCCTCGCGGCTTGCAAAGTTGAAACCATTCAAAAATAATTGAGCGCATTTGTACGCGAACGTCCATGGGTGATCGCTCTTTTCTGCGGATACCATCGCGACTTCCAGGGAGTTGTGCGCTCGGCATGTCAGCTTCAATGGCTGGTGAGAGGTGGCTGCCACGGTTGAATCGAGACTGTATGAAAGTTCAGGCGAAACTGGATAAGATAGCGGCTGCGGAGGAAAGCCGCTGTATGGAGAGCCCAAAAACCCGTACCAATTGTCAAAATTTATTATGGCAAAGTTAAAGCTACGGTAGGGCGCTAAGAAAGCAGTATGCGCTTCAGCCTCTAAATGTACCGGCGGGTTAACCGGAGAGACTACTAGTGAAGTTCGAGAAAGGCCCTTGGGCAATAGCTGTCCGTGAAGGTCGAACGGGTTCAAGACTATTTGCCGCGCAAAGAGGTAGTGAAAAGTTAGGGTTAGGTCGTTAAGCCCTTTGTCTCCCTGGTTCCTAAGGGAACACTGAATAAACATTCCAGACAGTTGCAGTAGATTTCCCAAGGAGTCGCGCGTTTGTATTTCGCCGGGTGTCGTTTCCTGACTGTGACCACGCCACACGTAAACAACGTCGGCAGGTAGCGTCGATTGTATAAAGGTCCGATACTGAGACCCGCGTGCATCGACAAAACAATCCAAGACCGTAGGCGGGTATGGAGTAGCAACGCCAGATGTCTTTTGCGCCTCGTACCAATGTAGGGCTCCGGCCTCCAAAGGACTGCCGACGGCCAGGGCGATCCCGGCGCACAGAAAGGCGACTCTGAGCCACGGGGGACGACGGGTTTGGGACCAAGCGATTATCAAGCCGACCCCAGACGCAAAACCGGCGATAAGCCATTCGTACATTTCGTACATTCCGACCTACTGCGCCGCCCCTCCCGGGGCTCCCTCAAGCTAGTCAAGCGAGGGTTCCCCTTTTTGTGCAAGGGTGGGGTTCTTGTGCAAAGCCACGGTGAGCCAAGGATAAAGGCAGCCCTTATATCCCCTTGACGGAATATATCCTGAAGGGTATAATACGGCATGGGTTGGGAAGTCGAGTTCACGGACCAGTTCGGAGAGTGGTGGGATGCTCTCGATGAAGCCGAGCAGGTTTCCATCAATGCCGTCGTCCTGGTTCTTGAGCGCTTGGGGCCCGCTCTGACGCGTCCCTATGCCGATACCGTTGAAGGCTCGCGCCACTCTAACATGCGCGAACTGCGGGTTCAGCACCGAGGACGACCGTTCCGGCTGCTCTACGCATTCGACCCCCGCCGAGTTGCTATCATTTTGATAGGAGGAGACAAAACCGGAGACAGGCGCTGGTACGACGTTTACGTGCCGATCGCCGACCGGTTGTATGACGAGCACTTACAACAAATAGGTCGTGAGACCGCATTTTAAAATGGAGGAATACTAATGGCTCGCAAGTTTAGCGAGTTGCGCGCGAAAATGGAGGCAAACGCAGTTGCAAAGAGCGAGGTGATGGCCCAAGAGATCCTGGATCAGATCCCGCTCCAAGAATTGCGCTTGGCGCGCGCATATTCGCAGCAAACCCTGGCGAGCGCGATGGGTGTGCCGCAATCGGCAATCTCAAAGATCGAGCGACGGACTGATGCGTACGTAAGTACGCTTCGCAAGTATCTGCATGCAATGGGAGGCGAACTAAAAATCATAGCCGCCTTCCCGGACGGGACGCATGTGGAGATTAATCAGTTCCAAGAAATCGGCGAACCCGTCCGCGAGCTCGTCGAGGCCTAAACCTAAAGCGAGGAGGTGATAGAACGATGACCGGCAAGCGAATTGCGAAACTTGCAGCAAAACTCGGACGCACGGCTAAGACACATGCCGAGCGGGAAGTTGCTATGAGCGACTTAGCTCAGGCGCCCCGTAAGCCAAAGCGTCAGGTGAAACGCAAGGTCACGCGCACGCGCAAACGCATAACTAGGCGCTAAACCTCCTCTCATTGGGAACGAAAAATGGGCCGACTTAACGTTGGCCCATCTCCCTCTGTCTTATTCACCGTCGCACGCCGCACATGACACGCGAGTTGAACCGATCTTCGTTGCCCTTCCGCCAGTCGGGCAACGAGCTGCCTACGGCGGTGGACTGGCTTTGAACTCCGGCATGGCGTCGCTCGGCAACCATCGAGCGAGGAACGTCACTTGGTCGGCGCTGTCGAGGGCGACGTTCTTTGCGCGCATGTTCGCCGCGATTCTACCGAGCATGTTGCGGAACAGCCCCGGTGTCAGTCCCGGATATCGACCGATCTGGCTCTCGAGTTGTTGCCATTCACCGAGTCCAAAAAAAAGGTCCGTGGCGTACGGCTCCGGGTCTGACGAATTTAGAAGGGCGTACGCGAAGAGGTTGTAGTAATACGTATCGCTGTTGCACGTCGACTTCACGGCGACGACGTTGACGAGCGGCCCGGAAGCCAAGATCGTGGATGCGGATTGTCTTGTCGAGCGCATGTAAGGGCTTTCGTTCCCTGAGTCGCTCGCGCCGAGCAGCAGGTTAGCCGCTTGTACGTAACGCGAATATAAAGCGCTGCAATCGATACTTTGCGCAGCCGCCCCTTGAGGGATTAGTGTTAGCGAAAGCAACGGGATACTCAGCATACTCGAATACATTGGACGCCTGCGATGCATCGGGAGTCTCCTTCTGTGGTTCCGGCGAGGGCTTTGTGCTCCGTCTATCATATGGCTGGTCTGCTGGCCCGCAAAACTTGCCTCCTGCGCATCCGCGTTAAGGAAAGCGAGTTCTCGTAGGTTGACCAATCGCGAAGGAGCGAGCGAACTCGTAGGCGCCTTCCAATCCAAGGCTTTGTGCGACCGCGCAGCGCTATACCGATCACGCCAGCTGCTGAGAGTCTGCGCACTTCGGCGTGCCTCCTTGCCCTTCCCTTCGACGAACGCGCGACGATGTTTAATCGTACTGAGCGGCTGCTCCTAGAAGCTAACTATTAGCGCACCACGTGGTGGAAGTCGGTCGCCAAAACTGTACGCAATCGCATACTCTGCTTCCGCTTGCTCATGATCTCCACGCCTTTCTAGAACAAAGCCAAGATTGTAATGGTTAGGTCCAGATTTCCAATGAAGCCTGATGGACTCTCGTAGTGCTTCGAATGCGTCAGCGGCGTGACCGGACTCGAAATATACTGCTCCGAGATCGCTGTAGAACGTATGACTTGTTGGCGCGAGTTTAACAGCCTGTTCTAACTCGACCAGGCATTCACTGATTCGATTTGCATTGCGGAGCACGGCAGCCTTTTGCCAATGCTGATAAGCAGTCTCGGGATCAAAAACGCCGCCTTGGCGCTTATGGCGCATTAGTTTATAAGCGCGGTAAAAATGAGCTTCTCGAGGCGCTTCGTCCTGGTCGGATCCGATGCGCGTTCCGGTTCTCCTCAGAGTATCCCTGATCTCATCCATTTCCGCTTCGGGGAAGCTCGACAAAATAAGAGCTATTCCTCCCGTGACGCGAGCCGCCGAAATGGACGTACCAGAGCTTACTTTTGTGTTTTTACGCTTCACAAGCTGCAGCCATGTTTCCGTCGTTGAGTCGCTTATGGAGCCAACTGCCATGGCTTTTATTGCCATGCCCGGGCAAGTCAGCGTATCGGTTTTGGGTCCGCGGTTGCCTGCGGCGACAACGACAATAGACCCAGAATCAACGGCCGCATTAACTCTCGCACATAGAACGCAGGGTTTCTCATACGTGCACCAACGAAAAATCCAAAACCTACGTGGTATCCCTATGCTCATGTTGATCAGGCGTATCGCATTCGGTCGCTTCGTTTGACATTCTTCTAGAGCGCGCACCGCTATTTCTCGAGTAACACTGCCGTCCTTGTCAATGACCTTTATGCTAGCGATTTTAGATAGGGGCGCCCACCTCAGAATAAGTTCGCTCATTTCGGTACCATGACCAAGAAGGTCAGCTGGGTCGTGGTCCGCTGTCAAATCCGAGGCCCAGGTAACGCGGTCGCCAAGGCCAACCTTGTTTACGCCCGAATCAATCACAGCAATCGTTACGCTATCGCCGAGGATGCGTTGCTCCCAAAGTGCGACAACGCCGCTTTCAAACGCCCACCGGCTCTCCCACTCCGTTAGATTCTTTAGCGCGTCAAACATTCATGGTTTTCCGCTGATCTTTTGCAGAGTTGAATCCCAAAGATAGCCCGCGATAAGAGCTTCCTGCCAGGTTGTTATGCTTTTCCCTAAGAACGCCACGATCAGTACGGATACCGCGAGCGAAAAAGCCCCAAGAGATACGTAGGGCTTTGCAACTCGCCAGATTGAATTTAGTAATGAACCCAACGATGTCAGAGTAGCGGCCCCACCCGTGCTGAATTGCCGGCGAAGCACGCCTGAAAGCACTGGAATGACAATGCTGAGGACAACTCCGACGGCACATAAGGAATAGGATTGCCAGAACTCCATACTAGACATTTGCGCCAGCAAACAACGCCCCATCTGGTGCGCTCAATGCCGCTACCTCTCTCTGACAAGTTGAAGGCTCTTTTCGCTAGCGACGCGTAGATAGCGGAGCACCTTGGGCTTTTGCCTGACGAAAATCCGATCGGGCTTGAGCCGCACCATTCGCGAAGAAGAGCCGCCGCCTCGATCGCACGCGAATCAATGTCGATTAACCGAAAGAGCTCTTCGCGCAAGTCGATGAGATCGAACTCGCGGCTCTTCATCTCGATGTCGCGACCGTCCAACTGTACGGTGCGGCGCATCGGATCGACGGTCAATGAGCCGACCGTGATCGGCTGCCGCGTTACGGCCAGTGCGCTGACCTGTGGGTCGCGCGTGATCGTGTAGCCGGCGCGCTCGAAGAGCAGCGCGGCTTGGCGCACGCCCTCGAAGCGCAACGGGTTGTCGCTGCGATAGATCGCATCGGCGATCGCGCGAATCTCGTCGTCTCGCAGCGACCGCGTCGTCAGCCGGTCGCGCGCGTCGAGCTCCTTGGCGTCTGTGGAACATGCAGCTATCGTCATCGTTTCATACTCCTTAACTGCGCTCGAAGAGCGGAGAGCCCGCCGTTTTGGCGGACTCTGAACTGCAATCAACTTGCAGACTGCTACGTGCGGCGACGGCTCCGGCGTGAGCGATCGCGCGCTGCGCATGACCAGGCCGGGCTCCCCGTTTCGCGAAGTTCTTGACCTTCGCAACCGGTAGCGTGTCGTGTTCAGGGTTGGAACTGAGGAGATCGAGCCATGTAGGCGAACAGGCGTTCGATCCGGAGGCCAAGAATGTTCACGGTTGGTCCTTTCCAGCGTTATACGCTAAAATCAAGTGCGACATAGTTTAGCCAGCCACTCTTAGCTAGTTGCCTACAAGCAAGCGCTCGTTGTCATGCTAACTGACGCGTGACTGCACCCGACAGAACAGTGGTATATTGATCGAGGCGTTAAAAGACGCCAGGAAGGATTAACCGTGGACACTCTTGGCAGAAAACTAGCCTTAGGAATGCTGACCCTTATTTTTGTCGGCTGCTCGACGAGTTCTGGGATGCCAACGAATCAGAGCGCATCCGCATCGAATGCACGCGTGCATCCAAACATGGCCTGCCCGGGCGGCGGTATCCACTTTGTGACCGGCAGCAATGGAACCTATACCGTCGCGATAGAGGGTACGTGTGAACTATACGCTCCATATGATGTGACGTGTACGCCCCCGTCGGGGTATGGGTTTAAGTATGACTTCTACATTTACAGCGGGGGTTCGTATGGCACACTGAGTGGGACCGTGAACGATGAGGCAACGTTCACCCGTGAGTCTGCAGGTGAGGTCGTCGTTAACCTAAGGCAAGCATTCTTAAACCCCTTAACTTGCAAACCGACTTATTCAACGTACGGCTACGTCCATCTTACAACGCCCTAGAGTAGACAGTTCGCAATAACGAAGCCGACACAGGGGATCACACCACGGTGTCGGCTTTGCAATTCCGCGACAGTTAGTTCCCCCGCGTGCGAAGCGATGACCACAGAACACGCAGCGGCTGCGCTACTTCCGCAACACGCGTCCGACGCCGTGTATAATGACGCGATTCCAGCCACGCAGGAGCGAGCAGGATCGCGCAACAACGCTGTACCGGACCCGAATTTTTACGCCCCGCTAACTTGCACGCCGGTCTAGGCGGTCCGACTCGCGTTTGCACCGCGGCACAACTTAAGGATGCCTGCCTATAGCGAGCGCCTTCTATACCGGATTGATCCTGCCGGTCTCGTCTATTTGCGCGTCCTGCTTTGCCGGCCCGTGCTAAGGCTTGTGCTAATGCTCGGACTGATGCTTGTGCTTTTGCTCCGTGAAAGCGGGCCGCAATGGACAACCGAATGGATTATGCGACATGACTCTTGAGTGAGTCGGTCGATGCGCCAAATCACGCCGTGGTCGTCGATTACGTATTCGTAGCGCATGAAGAGCTGAAAGAGCGCAACTAGGACGGCCATTAGTACCAACGCGCCAAGGACGACGGCAAATATTCTTCGGCTACGCCGGCCTAACTGTTTAGTGAGTGAGGTGTCTCGATCGATCACGTTCGAGCCCATTTGGGCACCGCTCTGTCACGACGCAACTCCTTCCAAACGAAGGACCTGACCTTGCCCTCGAGGCCGAGTTCGGCTTCTCCGGCGAGCGCATGACGCGCGTGCTCGATGCGATCGCCGCGTTGCGGGGCTATCCGCAAACCATCGTTATGGATAACGGGCCGGAAATGGTTTCCTTGGCAATGCTACGATGGGCCGTGGATCGCGGCGTACGATTGCATCACATTGCGCCTGGCAAATCGATTCAGAACGCCTTCATAAGAGAGCTTCAACGGCCGGCTACGCGATGAATGCCTGAACGAGTATGATTTCACGACGCTTGCCGACGTCCGACAGATTCTCTGCAGCTGGCGCGATGGCTACAATACGGCCCGCCCGCACAAGGCCTTAGACTGGAGAACGCCCGAGGAGTTCGAACGCTCCTTCTCGATTAATCAATCTACGAAAACTCGCCACTTATCCTCGGTGGCACGATGGGGATACCGTCAGTAGCTTACACGTCGCAAGAGCCTTTCTGTAGATTCTTGCTTACCGACGAACTGTCTGCGAAGCTGAGCCCACATCTCCGATTTCAGTTAACAATTCCAACTATGGCGATCCGGCAGCGCCCGGACAACTGTGGTACCTTGGCTCCCTTATGACGCCACAGACCACTCCGATACATCATTTGAGGACTTCGAGTGAGGACTTCGAGTGAGGACTTCGAGTGAGGACTTCGAGGGCGATCGCAACCTTACGTTGCGCTGTCCAGCGCTGGATGGCAGACGAAAACTAGACACTGAGTGATGTTAGTCTCGCCTGATTGTGACCCTGATGTCCAAAAGCTACCTCTCCACGGAACCGGGTCAACTCCATCTCCACGTTTTCGCGTTATATGAATACCCCGTTAGCATGATGGGGCGGGTCCCTGCGATGTTACCGAAATGTGAATCCATCGCGCGGTGATCGGCTTTCGACTGTTGAGAACACTGCGCGCCCGTATCCTCTGTTGGAGCACGTTCGCGCTGTCGGGGATTGCCTTCATGACAGTTCCCGGTCGAGCGATGCTGACAATGGGTCCAAGCGTACCGCTCGCTTGCAGTGGGACCGCCCGGATGTTTACGTCTCGGCATGCAATGAATGGTGCACCGCTATGGGGAACCGAGCGTGCGGTCGTTGTACGCGTAATCGCGTCCAGTTCCGCATAGTACGCGTTTAACTGCGTGCCCGAGGCGTCGCCGATAAATACCCAGCCGCTTGCAGCGCCTACAGGTAGCGCAGCTATAACGTTCGCGTTTGCTCGAACGGTAGCGTTCTTGCTTTGAGTGAGAGGCGGATCATCCGCCGGCTTTATCTGCAGCGGCCCCGGTGTGGTCGCAAGAGCTATGTTAGCTTTGGCACGTTGATCGAGCGTACCGATCGTATCATTGATCTTTTCTGCTTCTGCCTGGTCCGCTGGTGCCGGGCTTCGTATTGCATCGTCGTTTTCCGCCAAAGCCGACAATGCATCCAAAGCGCGGTTCTGCTTTGCAATCAGCGCCATCTCAAAAAGGATCAACTTCTGCTGTACATTTGCGATTGAGTAGAGGCCCGCAAACTCAACCATTGGCCGATTACCGCCGCCTACTTTGTCCTCCTTCGCCAATAGATCATGCAATCGATCAACGGCAGCGGCGAATTGATGATTGGTGTCCGATTGAAACTTCAGGCTATCAAGGGCCGCTTTCTGGTCATTGATACTGCAGCTATTCACCGCACCTAAGATTGTGGCAACCGCTCCTAGCAACACGGCCGAGGTTTTCGCTAGCGTATCCCAGTTGAATACCATGTTCCTGCAGCCGCTATAAGAGAACCACGGATGCCAATAGTTCTCGTTTAGTTCCCTTGTTACAACCAGCAGCCACTGTTCCAAACGCTATCGAACGCGGCGTCGGCTCATTACGTCCATCGACTCCGCCCTGCTGCCGCGCCGCGGCATTTACACAACAAGGCGCCATGTCTGCTCCAGCTTTTTGCGGCCGACCCCTGGGAGACTTCATAAATTGGGATTTCGCCCGGATTTTGAACGTATTTGGTACCTCAATCATTAGTTGGTTGACGTCGGTCCGGCGTTCTCAGGTGAGCGGGCAACTCTGAGTCGCGATCCCCGCCCGCGGCAGTAGCAGCAATCACAAAGTCGGCGACCTCGATGGTAGCCTTCCCCCATTGGCAAGGGGCCTCCTAAGGTGTAGCGTGTAGTAGCTAGCTAGTTTTGGCTAGCTACTAAAACAACCTCCCGAGCGTGCTCGGGTCGACAGGAGGTTCTCATGGCCTTGTTTCTGGCTTTACTCGTCGCTTTCGCGACGGGGGGCTTGTCATCCATGGGGCACGGCGGCGCCATCATGGCCCCTCTTGATGGTACCACCGGCGGAATGGGCGGAGGCTGATCTAAGCTAGGCCGGGAGAGGGGTCCTGGAGGCCCCTCTCCGAACACCGCGAGTCGTGACCGCCGCGAGAAAGGTTCCCTCAGTCCATGCCTGGTGGCGCGAGTTTGACCGCGCGTATCAGGAAGGCCGATTCAAGAGGGCGTCGGAGATTTACGATTCAAACGCTGGACCGACTGAACGAGCCGAAACCATACTCCAGGCGGCTAAGGCCCACATGCATGCCAACCCTTCTTTGGCTCTGCGTCTGCTCATAAATCTTCGTCTTGCAACCAGCAAACGGGTGGAGCGCGTCGAGCGGGACGCCCTTCTCACCGAAGCCTTCGCACGCACCAGAGATTTCGAATCGGCCGATGAGCGCTTGGCGACGGCACTCGAGGCGGCACGTGAGCTTGGCGATGGCGAGCTGCTAACGATGGTAGGCTATCGTGCCGTGCGCCGGCACCTTCACGCCGAAGACCCGTCGGAAGCCCGTAAATACCTTGATTTGACGAGGAGCGGTCAATCTGAGAGAGCGCGGGTGTACGCCGCGTATGCGGAGACACTCATCTTGCCGTACGAAGAACGCGTCCACGAGCAAGCCGCACGGCTGATCGAGCTCCTTCGTTCGCTCGATCCGAACCGAAGCGAATTCGTTGAAATCCGAGCCTGGTCAACCCACACGCTAGCCGGGCTTGCGCGCGAGCTTTACATTCCGGCGGCGATCCCGGAAATCGATCGGCAGCTGAGCGGAACTCAGTGGCCTGACGACTTTGCGCCAAACCTCTTTCAAGCTCTCAGGAGTTTGGGTTGGGCCAAGGCCTTGCAGGGCGACTATTTTAACGCATTTCGCCATCTCAAGCGGGCCTCTGAGGTCACCGGTACCACAGCTTGGAAAGTAGTCGCCGCCTGTGATCGTTCCTATCTCGCAAGATCCTTCGGAGAACACCGCTGGTCTCGAGTTGAGCTCGACGAGGCGGAGCAGCTCGGTGCCCAGGTTCAGTGGCACGCGACGCTGGCAGAAGAGCGAATCGGGCTTCTTCAGCTTGCGGAGCTCTTCGGCAGCCTAGACACTGCCAGATCTGCGATGTACCTGGCGCATTACCGGGAGCTTGGCGAGATCAGGTCGCCGTTATATTACCGTCACGACACGCGAAGAACCGCCTACGCCCAATACTCAACAGGGGTCGTGGAGCTTGCCCTTGGCAATAAGAAGCGTGGTCTAGCGGAGCTTCGAGACGCTCGCAAGGTTTTCGAGCGCTTCGGCTACGACTTCCGCGTCGCGCGTTGTCTCGCTAACGAATTTGCGACCACTGGCAATACAGATATTCTCCCAATCATCGAAGAGAAGTTGCGAAATTACCAACAAAGTTGGCTGGTGGCGGAGCTGCGTGATTTGATCGGCAGTGGAAGCGCTTCGCTTCCACCGATGCAGCAGCGCGTGTTTGAAGAGCTCTGTCAGGGAAAGCCCACATCTGAGATAGCTCAGTCACTGCAGCGCAGTGAGTGGACTATCAGCAATCACATCAAGGAAATCTTCAAGGCCTTCGATGTAAAGAGTCGTTCCGCACTTCTCGTGAAAGCCGCAAGCCAAGGGCTTATCAAGAGAGCTTGAGCTCGCCTCTGCCGTTCGACAAATACAGTAACAGCATGAACCGGGTAGCGCCAAAGATCTAAAACCAGATCACTGATACTAGCCGCAAAGCCAAGAGCGCTACGCCCGCTAGGTGGCCAGTAAAGCCAGTGCGGTGCTGCCTGTTTTGTCACCCGTGGAGCAGCCTTATTACGAACACGCCCGCCGGCTGCATTTCCTAAGCAAGTCTACAGGGCGGCTAAGCCAGGTCATAATGCCTCGAAACCAAGCGGGAACAGCCTGAAGGACTCTGGTTTAGCTAGCTAGTATTGGCTAGCACAGAAAAATCGAGCGAATTACGATTACGTGGGGATGGTGCGCGTGCCAAAAAACGGTGCGTTTCCCAAATGGAGGACCGCTTCGCAACGGAGGGTCTCCGCCTGCTTTCCTCTTACGAAATGCCGCACTCGAACCTTAGTCGGAGGTACCGCAACGTATGAGCGGTTCTTAGAAATTTTACCCCTTAATGTTTGCCTGGTGCGCAGTTGTGACCCAAAGCCAAACGATAACCACAGAGACAACGCATGTCTTCCAAGTCGATGGCGTTGCAAGCGGCCTGCTGGCGTCTTCAATTACCTACGATACCTCGCAGACCGGATTACAACCACCGATCGGCAAATCCGGGACGCAGTAGCCCGCCTAGCCGGTCAGTTACTCTATGAAATTGGCCGCCCCTATAACGATTCGCTGCTCAGCGAATACATCGGATTTGCTTATGCCTGACAAGAGAAAATGCCAGGCGATGCTCAACGGAACGTGGTGATTATGCCGTAAGTGCGCCGGTGCAAAATGATACCATTCGATGGAAATGAGGCGTGAAGATCGTGCCAAAATGGCGGGAAGTTTATCAAGGTGGTAGCCCGGAGGCCGAGCAGATCGAGTTCGCGCGGCTCGCAAACGATATCATGAACCTTCAGCTGGTCGCCAGGCGCCATGCGGGCGCGCCGGTCGTCGAGCGCGCTTTTCATGCGAAGCCGTTGTTCGCTACGACTCGCTCATCCTTGCACATCTTTGGCAACGTCGCGCCGGGCCTTTGCACAGGCTGGGTCCAGCCGGGCCGGACGTACCCAACGATCGTGCGATTTTCAAATGCAAGTCCCATACCACACCCAGACGACCGGGGGGACTTACGCGGTATCGCTCTCCGCGTGGCCGTTTCCGAACGAGAGCAGCACGATTTCCTGGCGACGAACTTTCCCGTTTCCCACGCGCGCGACGCGCGCCAGTTCGTCGCGTTCGCCAAAACCACCGTCGGCACGCCGCTAGAGCGGCTATTTGGCTTTCTAGGCCTCTTGAGGTATGGACCATTCGAAACGTGGCGTATGCTCAAAAACGTGTTCACCGCGAGTTCGCGGAAAATTCAAAGCCTTGCACTTGAAACATTTTGGAGCCGAGGCGCCTACCGCTGGGGAGACACGCTTGCCGTGCGATTTCTGTTGCGCGGAACGGCCGATGCCGGGACGACGCTCGAGCCGACCGCCAACCCTCAGTACTTATCGAATGAGCTCACCGGCCGTCTCGCAAGAGGCGACGTATGTTTTGAGCTTTATGTGCAGCGTTATCGGGACGAAACGGCGACACCGATCGAGAATACCGCGATCGAATGGTCCGAGGAGAAGTCGCTGCCAGAGAGAGTTGCGATTCTGACGATCGACAAGCAAGACACATCGACGGCTGCGGCACGAGCCGACGCCGCTCGAATTGAAGAGCTACGCTTTAATCCTTGGAATACGACTGACGAGTTTCGGCCGTTAGGCAATTTGAACCGCGCAAGAAAGCTCGCGTACGACGCCAGCAGCGCACAACGATTGTCTTATCGCTGGCTCACGCAAACGCCTTTGCGTAACGTTATCGTGAGCGGCTTGTCACGCGCGTTCTTTCGCATAATAAATCGTTTCAAACCGTGGTATCGCCTGCCGACGCTGGTCGGACTTCTCAACCTGGACGGCTATCGACACGTACTTCGACGCAAAAACCTGATCGACACCGACGTTCCAGAAGCGCCACCCAAAGCCCGTGTAGTTCCGCCGGAAGTCCCTCAGGTCGAGCATTCCAGAAGGACGTATGATGGAACGTTTAACGATCTCTCAGCCCCGAATATGGGCGCGCTTGGGGCGGTCTTCGGGCGCAATATCCGTCCCATTTATCGTCCCGAGCTCTTCGACACCCCGAATCCGATTATCGTTAGTCAGCAATTGCTCGCGCGCGAGCGTTTTATCCCAGCCTCCTCCCTCAATATTCTCGCCGCCGCGTGGATCCAATTCCAAGTTCACGACTGGGTGAGCCACGAGCTGTACCCTCTAGCCGAACGCGCAGTGAACGTCCCGCTTCCTTCGGGAATGCAGTGTACGAATACCGTTAGAGGTCCGCTCGAATCGGTAATGCGAATCGCTGAGAATAAACACGACGGAACCTATTTGGGTTGGCCGATCCTCTTCAGGAATAGCTCCACACATTGGTGGGACAGCTCCGAAGTATACGGACCCTCAGGCAAGACCGACCGCGCTCTCCGCGAGGGCGCCAAGCTGCGCCTGCCGGAGGGTTACCTTCCGGAAGAACAAAACGGCCAGGAGATAACCGGCTTCAACCAAAGCTGGTGGCTCGGGCTGAGCGCGATGCACACACTGTTCGCGAGGGAACACAACGTCCTTTGCGACGAGTTACGGCGCAGCTATCCAACGTGGAATGACGAGCGCATTTTTCAGACCGCACGTTTGATCGTCTCAGCCCTCATCGCGAAAATTCACACGGTGGAGTGGACTCCCGCAATCCTGGCAACCAAGGCGATCGAGGTGGCTCTCAATACCAACTGGAGTGGACCTCCATCAATGTGGTTTTCAAAGGTAGCCCTTTGGCTACTCGACACACACGCGCTGACCGGGATACCCAAGACGATGCCGGACCACAACGAGGTTCCGTACTCTCTCACCGAGGATTTTATAACGGTTTATCGCATGCACCCGCTGATACCGGATGACTATTCTTTCTTTCGGTGCAGCGACGGCCGTAAGGTAGCGGATGTCACTTTCAATGAAATTCAAGGGCTGCAGACCGATAGTGTGATGCGAAGCACTGGCCTTGACAACGTGCTCTACTCATTCGGCATTGCTAACCCCGGCGCCATTACACTCCACAATTTTCCGAATGCCCTTCGTTCTTTTGTACGCGATGGTGAAATCGTCGACCTGTCGGTCGTGGATATCGTCCGCACGCGCCGCCGGGGCGTTCCACGATACAACGATTTTCGCGAAGCCGTGCATAAGCCGCGAATAACGCGCTGGGAGGATCTGACTGCCGATCCCCTATCGGTACAACGCCTCAAAGAAGTCTACGGCGATATTGACCTTGTCGACACGGTCGTCGGGCTGCTTGCCGAGACTCCGCCACCCGGTTTTGGATTTAGCGATACGGCGTTTCGCATCTTCATCCTTATGGCCTCACGCCGGCTACAGAGCGATCGCTTCCTGACGGTAGATTTTCGCCCCGAGATCTACTCGCCACTTGGAATGGACTGGATCGCGAACAACGGTATGACGAGCGTCATCCTGCGCCACTGCCCCGAGCTGGCGGCAATCGTTCCGCGTACGACCAGCGCCTTTGCGCCGTGGCGTCCGGTCATTGCAGCCGAGTTCGCAATGCAGAAATGATTCAGGGTCCATCCGATCTTCTCAAGCGCCCGCTGATGGATGCGCTCTGGCAGCGCAGAACTCACCGTATAAGCGCCGGGACATCCGTTCCGGCCGGTTCCATGAGTTACGTTTCGACGGAGCAGCGCGAACCGCTTAGTGAACTTGAAGAGGCGATTCTTATCGGTGTGACCGGCTGCACCGGACTCACCATGCCCGACCGTCCCTTTCAGGACCCTGCGACTGGCGAGCCGGTAATGGCGAAGCCTAATCTCACAATGGCCGGACGCTCTGCGGGAAGCCCCGACAATGCACAAGGCACTCATTTTTTCATGCTCAATGACCACGGCACGTATTTTCTGCAGAGGCAGGCACCAGCGGAAGGGGCCCTCCCGTTCGATCCCGATAGCGCGATCGAGAGAGCGCGACGATCGAAGATCGCGATTTCAGATCACCGCGTGGATGTGCCGACGGACCGGCGCAACTTCCCGGCCTACCTCGACTCAAACCGTCTGCTCTCCAATCTTGCCGGGACGACGATATTCTTTCCTGTCGTGGATCTTTCACGGCAATACATCAATGGTCTGATGTACCTCCTGACGGAGCCGGACGGCTCTCGTCCGGCGATCGTGGACGATCGAAACTTCTATGCTCTGGCCGGAGTCCGGTCGTGGGTAAAGTGCGGCTTCCTCAACGGCGCCATCAAAATACCGCTGGGTATTCTTGGAATGCTTCGAACACAAATTGAAGCCGATCTGCTCCTTCAGAACCTCATGTTAGTAGCCGATTCCATGGGCTTGGGCGCATGGATCCACGGCTCCATCAGCCCGCCCGTGCTTCTTGGGGCTCCTGAATTCACCGCAACCTACGGAACAATGTTGGGGTTTGATTTTGCCACGCCGCCATGGCGAATTATGGACGTTCTGCGCTGGCAAGTACCGCTCCCGAAATACGCGTACCTGCGATCTCATCCAATCGGCCTACGCCACAACGGTGACTACTTAATCAAGGCCATGTGCCCTCCGTACTACGCCAACATGACGGACGCGGTCGACGAAATCGTCAACGCAAAATTCGGAAAAGGAGGGCTCTTTCGAGATGCGGCGTTGTTTTCCCGAATATACAAGGCAAACTATGGTCAGCGCTACCTCACCGAGGCCGCCGATTACAGCGAGGACGTCGTCAACTGCGCGAAAGATGTGTGCACCTACATTTACGAAACGCATGGAAGGTTCCCCGCTCATTGCGACGCTATCTTCTCACCAGGGGTCTGGATACAAGTTCACCACATAGACAAAGAATACTATCATCGCTTCTTTTTGTCTGGACTCAACGAAGTGCACGCGCAACACGATGCGCAATGGCATTCCCACAATGCCGGACATTCTTCGCAACTCCATGCTTCGAAAGGAGAATGAGGCCCGATGATCGCTATATCCCGAACCGAGCTGACGGCCGACCTTCGCGCGCAAACCATCCCCGCCTCGCAAGCCATCCCCGCCTCAGCTGAGGTACAAAAAGCTCAACTTGCGGCTAAACGTATCGCAATCTTTGCGGTACACGGCGTTAGCCCGATTCAGCGTTACGCCTTTCAGGACCAAGTTGCTACCGCTTTTCAATCCTATCTCGACGCCCACGAACCCGCAGAATCGAACCGAACTTGGGATGCCGTCGTGCATTGGCCGAGAGTTGCAGAGGAAGGCCCCAACGGCTCCGACAGCGTTCGCCCTTCGGCGCTGCGGATCTATCGCAGCGACGATAACCCAGATGTGCCAACGGGCAGGGTTTATGACGTTTACGAAGGTTACTGGAGCCCCTACAGCAAGGGTAGGACAAATATCTTGTCCGCGCTTCGCTGGCTCCTGAACGCAACGTTTTTAGGAACCAGCTCGACGGCGAGTATTCCCTGCACGCCTGCGAAGCTCCGGTCCGATCTCTTCTATATCGTAGTGCTCCTGGCCGGAGCTTTACTGGCCTGCGCCGTCGCGCTAGCTTTGGGTTGGGCCGCATGGATACTACTATCGCAAATGCTGCCTCCCACCACTAATGTTACGTATCAGCAACTGCTCCAAGACCCATTTCACACCGTTTTCCGGCTACCTCTGGTCGTTTATGTTGAGTTCATCATCGACCTCATTATCGGCTATATTCTAGCTCAGATTATCGTCGTCTACAAGGTAAGCCGCGAGCGCGATGCACGAACGACAATACTGCGCGCCGACTCGGCGCAGCAAGGGGCCTTCGCGAATAAGACGCTGAGCGCTCAGGCGTTCCATCGCACCATCCTATGGATTCTTTGGGTTACTTTTGTAGCATTACTTGCCCTGGCCACCGGCGTCGCGACGTTTCCCGGCAACTTTCAAATCCGCTCACCTTTCCTCGTTGTCGCCTATCTCGCACTGCTTACCCTAGCGGTCATATTTCTTCAGTTCGCGCGAGCAATGGCTGACTTTGCCGTTGAGAACGTGCTGGGAGACGTGCAGATATATACGACACACGACAACAACTCGACGTTCTACGCAATACGGCAGCAGATCATCGCAGCCGTGGCCAGTTCCCTTCGAAGCGTTCTCAGCGCCGTGGTCGACCCAACCAAAACCTCGCCCGAGCCATACTACGACACAATCCACATCTTCGGGCATAGTCTCGGCTCGACCGTCAGCATGGATGTGCTGATTCGGCTTCGTGAGATGATCCAACAGGGCTCGGTAGCCAAACAGCAATGGGAGAAAATTCGCTCGTTCACCACTTTTGGAACGGCGCTAGAAAAGACTCGCTTCTTCTTCGACGTTCGACAGCCTACGCTGAACGCGGCTCAAGATCAATGGGAGAACGACGTCTATGGCCGATTCTTCACGGACGATCCGGAGGAGCTAAAAAAGCCGCCAGCTGATGCCGGCATTTATTGGTCGAATCATTGGTATTTCCACGACATTGTTGCGAATGCTATCGTATCGTATCAGTCCGACGTCGCCGTCGGTACCACTTTTCGGTGGTCTCAGAACGCCCTTGCAACACGCCTAATTTGTAACGATTTTGAGTTGCCCCATGATCGACCGCGCTTTACGTGGGTGCATAGTGACTACCTTGCCGATCCGCTTTTTTGGGCGAATGCCGGGCGAGTGCTGACCAGCTAACGCTGAATAACCATCGGATCGGGGTCGTCAGCACGGGAACGCGCGAGCAGAACAACGACAATCCAGCTAACATCTGCGGGCATCGAACACTCGAATCGGGGTCGCAGTCTCTAGCTCTGCTCGAGATCATGGTCAGCGCTTCCAACTCGCGTATTCCGGCGAATATGCTCTAGCGTCTATTGATATGTCCGATGAAGTTCGTCCCGAGGTGCTTCACATCGCAGCACCGCCACAGAACTGGTTTGACAAGAGTGTGAAATAGCATAGACGGAGGTGCGGATTTTGTGCGCAGCGTCAAGCGTAAGGGCCCACGTTGAAGAAAAGTCGATTCGCCGAAGCGCGGACCCTCGCGACTCTCAAGGAACTCCACGCCGGCGAAGCAGAGGTGCGGCGCTCGACAGCATGGGCATGATTGCACTCGAGATCGATCAGGCGAAAGCGTGGTCAGGAACGCCTGGGGCCTGGCGGAAACAAGACGGCGTTAGCACGCTCCGCCAACGCGAAATCTCCGTCGGTCGAGCCGACAATTCTATCAAGTATAACGCAGCCGTGTTATCGACGGAAGCCGAACCACGGTGGGCCGATTCGGGAAGCGACTGAAGTCTTCTACCAATGGAACGGCCGCAGGCTCCAACCACTCATGATGCTTCGGACGGAACAAGATCGTCCGAGGCGACGCAATTCCCACGGTCTTATGGGCTTTCGAGATCAAATGCGTCCGGACCGTAAGTGAAGGTTCACTATATTCGGAGCGACGTCATCGAGCCGGGAAATTGAACCGCCCAGCGCGGTTCGATCGATCGAATGTATGACCCGCACGTAGTGCCGCTCAATCTCCCGTTTGGCGTTGTTGGCGACTTCGGCTGCAGTGCCTCGACTTTCCGAAGGTGCCGATGTCATCCGCTAGTTCGAATGAAAAGCCGTCGAGAGCAGCCTCTCCACAACGACCTTTCTTGAATTGCTCGACATTCAGGCAACTCTGCCGCCGATGACTAGCGGTATCAGCTACTAAGTTGATCGCTCGTCATTCAGCAGCGGATCAGGGTAGAGCACTTCGCAAGGTCCCCACAACTACCGCTTGTGGTCAGGGGTTAGCCACCCATATTGATTGACGCGTGCTCTCCAGCAAGTTTTTCAAGCGCTCCGATTGCGCTCGCAATACCTTTAAGCGCTGGGTCACGAACAGCGTTGTCGCCGATATTTTCCACGGCAGCCTTAACCGATGCTAGGACGAACGCATCTTGAATGAACTGCGGGTAATTTATCGGCCCTGGACCCGGCCGTCTCCAAGTGAACGGCCATTGAAAAGTGGGGATAAAGAAGCAGTGCCTCACGCCGTTGATTGTAAAACAGATTTCCATTCAGCGATCCTTCCGCGAAAGCAGCGATGAGCCTTAGCCTTTCGGACCCTTGCGGTCCCGAAGCGTTGATCGCGTGGTCCTCAGGGATGTTATCGTTCCGCTCGTCGGGCAAACTTCCCTGGCTGGCTATAGCTGCTAATAGCTAGTCTCTTCGTTCGGCCAGCAAAAACGAAACGGGCGGGCGAGTTGCTGCTATGTTAAGATTGGCTCGTAGTTCTAGTTCGGGCATTAAACCAGGCCAGGCCGAATATCAACGGGCTAGGCAGCACGCTGAACCCATTATTTCAGTCTACAGCTCCCGGAAACGAAAGGTGTAAAACCGCCGGGGCGTTCTACGCTAGCTCGCTAAGCTGCTGACCGGCATTACCTCACTGACGATAGGGCGCCCAGCGAGGGGCTGGACTTCTCAGCTAGAAACAGCTAGCTCGGCAACTTCCCAGGCCTTAGGACGCGGCTGCTCCAAAATGGAGACATAGAAAAGTTCATGGCAACACGCGGACCACGCTGTAAGGCGTTAGATTTGTGCTCCTGATCGATTCAGTGATCATCTAGAGATAATCGCCCATAAGCCCATCGGAAAGGACGGACCTTCCAATGCTCCCGTCTTGGCAGATTGCAGCGTATCTCTTGGGACTCGCGGGTGTTCTAGTCTACTTTGGGATAGGCTCTTTGGCGGGCCGCGGCTCAGGCGGCATTCTCGGTGCCGTACGCGGTGAAGATGGCAAATTAAGCTCGTCAAAGTTCCAGTTCTTTCTCTGGACCGGAATCGTCGTTTATTCGTACGTCGCGCTGTGGGTCGCTCGCGCGCACGGATGCTGGGGTACCGCCGCACCATCGATGCCCGAGCTGCCGGGGAACGTGCTGCTAGCCATGGGGTTTAGCGTCATTACGCTTGCCACGGCAAAAGGCGTAACGACTGCATACGTCGCTGCAGGGCGCATCGCAAAGGGTCGAAACGGGCCGGTACGGCTTCGCGATCTCGTGACGCAAGACGACGGCACGTCGCCAGACTTGAGCAAGATCCAGATGCTTATGTGGACGGTGATAGCCGCCGTCACGTACCTGTATGCCGTCGGGGCGGCGCTGCCCACGTTCGACACCTGCGTGTCGACCGTTAGTTTCCCGGACATCGGGACGGCTTTAATGGCGCTGATGGGCATCGGTCAAGGCGCGTACCTAGGCGCGAAGATCGTTAACTCTAACACAGTCATTCTAACTACCCTTTCCCCCGCCCAGGGGCCGGCGGGCGGCTTGGTGACGATCAATGGTTACGGATTCGGCACAACGCCGGGCTCGGTGCTTTTTGGTAACGCTGCCGCTAGCCTCGCTCCAGGGTCGTCATCCTGGACGGACACACAGATCGTCGTCATAGCTCCGGCGATCGACCCGTCCGATAACAAACCGTTTCAACCTGGTGACACGGTCTACGTGAGCGTTTTGCTGACTGGAACGAACAATCAATCTCCAACCGGCAATAGCCTGCCTTTTACGTACGCGGCTGTAGCCGCTCCGGCTATCGGCGCTGCCATTGCTGGTACGACGCCCAAGTGGGTTAACTTTTCGGGAACTGCTCGTCGGATTGGCGTGACGACGAGTGGGCGCGTTACGGTTTATATCGACACGGCTTTTTCGGCTGCGATGCAAAATGCCACGGCCTTACTCAGAAATGCCGATAGCATCGTCAAGGCAAACGACGAGCTTTTTGACTCTAGAGGCTCTCCGGTTAACGTGCTCATTTGGGCTTTACAAGGAAAAACCGATGGGTCCGCCGGCGGCGACCACGCTGCGTGCAACTATTCAAATGGCGGAAATATCGAGGTCTGCGTCTCGCTCGAGAACTCGCTGCGAGTTTCCGCGTTGTTTGAGGCGGAGCTCAGCGAGTGCTCGATGGGTGGAAATCTCTGCAGTCAGAGCACAGGCGAAGCTCTTTCGCGCTGGTGCGCGACATGGATCGTCGGCAAGGTTCTATCCTATTTCGAAACCGCGCGAAAGTGGGCGGACGACGGTATGCCGGATTACGTGAACCAAACGTTGTCGACTGATAAAGAGGACGACAGCATCGGCTGCGGCATGGCGTTCCTTTCTTGGATGATGAGCCAAGGCCACGCATTAAGTGCGATCGCTCAAGCGATGGTAAAGCTGGGGGACCGAGGCACCCTTGCAGAGATGTACGCTAAGATCACGTCCGACTCGGTTGACAATGCTTGGCCGAAGTTTCAGGCCGCAGTGAACGCACTGCCCAGTGGAGTTACCAGTGACGATCCGTTCAGCGCAAAGCCTTAGCCTGGGCATATTTTACCAAATACGAAAGTAAGGGAGGGAGTCCATTAATGCAACCCACTCGCCGTCTTCTGTGCACTGTCTTCGTGGGTGCTTGCGTTTACTTGTGCTTCGCCGCCGGCGCAAAAGCCGACGGAACGGCTCCCTCGCCCTCGCCCTCAGGCTCGAGCGCCGGCGGTTCCGGGCAAAGCCAATCTCCTAGCGCCGGCGGCGGGGGCGGCGGTATGTCCATTGAATCGACGATACTCGCGTATCAGGGATTCCAATATGACGCCGACTCGATAGCCGACGCAGCCAAACCGAGCCTGCCCATGAACGCAAAGATAGTCATTGCGACGGCCAGCGACGTTGCCGCCATCCTTCAGCTTCGGATCGCACTTTTCCAGCTCGCTATGTTGAGCAAGAGGCTCAACGATGTAAAGGACCTCCTGTACAATCCGGCCATACTTCCATGCGCAAAGGGAGCGCCGGCAATCGCTGTTTCTGATTACGTATCCACGTTGAGCAGCGTTGCAACCTTGGCACAGACGGTCGCAAGTATCACATCGGTAACTGAGTCGGTCACTTCACAATCAGGAAATTTCTTGGATAATAGTCTAATGAACCTCGTTGCTTCTGATCTCGTGTACCGAGAGCGGAACGGCTACGTTGTTTATTTGCCGAGCGTTCCGGGGAACGTCAAGGGCACTAGTGCTTCGCCAGACTTACAAGGCACTTACTTATTTAAGGCGCTTCGGATCTTAGATAACAGGCGTACGAATCTTCAGAATGCCGCTCGCGCGACGCTTGGTTCACCAAAGTGCAAGAAAGTTGACACTAAAGCGATTCGAGATGTCGTCGTTGGTGCGATTTCAACAACGGACAACTTTGAGGCCTCGCTATTCGGAAACGGCTTCACCCTACCGTCAACGACGGTGCTTCCGGAGGTGCCGCCCAAAAAGGTTGAACCCAAATCAAGTGTCAACAATACGAAATCAAGCGGGATTTCGAACACGATAAATATTTCGATGGCGCCGCCGCCAGAAAAACCCGCAAAAGCACCCTCCGGCGCTAAGGGACCAGGTGTTATACAGCAGCTCCTCTATATAGATTTGCTGCTTTCCGGGATGCGTGGTTCCGACCCCAGCGCTCCTCTACAAGACGTTTACGTCCTTTCGGTGCACGCCCTCGAGGCCGCCGGTAGCCAGCTGATAAAGACGCAACTCTTTCTCGGCGCGCGGAGCTATTATAGCGGTGGTGCCGCGGCTACGTTTACCCTTATCGACAAGGACGGCAGCCTAGCGTGCAGCGGCATAACGTACGGCTATCGCGGCTTCGTGCAGGCCGATGACTTTTCCCACGCAATTATTCCCGACGATAATACCGTTCCCGGTACCAATAACAGGCTGCCGTCAACGATGAGCTATACTCCTGGATGTAAAAATCTAGCCGGGCCGCACCAGGCGCTACCGCCGCCGCAGTAGCGGCGGCGTCAAACGCAGTGCGCGCCGAACGCTACCCCGACAGCGCAAACGGGGCCTTCTACCACGATTGTACGCCACGGATAACTAAAAAATGCCGGCGAACACCGACCGACAGGAGGTTCGCCCGTGCGCAAGTCCCGCTACTCCGACGAGCAGATCGCGGCAGCGCTGCGCCAAGCCGAAGCCGGCACGCCGATCGCCGACATCACCACAAACTCGGGGATCTCCGAAGCGACCTCTACGCCTCGCGAAAGCACTTTGGCAGCCTGGGAACGCCGGAAATCCGCGGGCTACGGCAACTGCGTGAAGAGAACGCGCGGCTCAAGCGGCTCGTTGCGGATCTGACGCTCGACCGTCAGCACTTGCAGGACGTCGTTAAAAAAGGTGGTGAGACCCGTGCGCCGCACGGCGATGCTACCGAAAGCTCGCGAGCCGCGTTTGAGCGAACGGCGAGCGTACGCGGTACTGGACGCCAATCGCAAAGCCCTATTTTACCGCCCAGTCAGGCGGGATGAATCAGTGCTACGGACGCGCATCAAGGAGATTCGCGTGGAGTCGGGTCCGCTACGGGTACAAGCGCATTGCCGTGCTCTTACGCAGAGGGCTGGATGGTCAACGGGCGCGTCCGGCGCCTTTACTGCGAAGAAAATCTCACGATTCGAACCAAAACACCCAAGCGCCCGCGTGCCGTCTTGGTGCGCGAGGAACGCGCGATACCGACCGCGCCAAATCAGAGCTGGGCCCTGGATTTCATGCACGATGTGCTCGCCGACGGCACGAAAATTCGGCTCTTAACCACAGTCGATTCATTTACTCGTGAGAACCTTGCCCTCGAGGTGGGCTCTGGGTTGAAATCAGCCGACGTCGTGGCGGTTCTTTGCCGCCTCCTTACCGAGCGCCGATCGCCGCAGCGCATTCACTGTAACAACGGTCGGGATTTCGTATCGCTGCAGCTCGATCTATGGGCCTATTGGAACCGCGTAAAGCTCAACTTCTCGCGGCCCGGACGCCCATCAGAGAACGCTTTTTGCGAATCGTTCAACAACCGCGTGCGACAGGAACTACTTAATCCGAACTGGTTTCGATCGCTCGCCGACGCGCGCGTACAGGCTTCGGCGTGGTGCCGCGACTACAACGCCAATCACCCGCACAGCTCGTTAGGAAATCTCTCACCGGAAGAGTACGCCAGCCGAGCGAAGAACATCACTCCAACCGCCGCCATTTCTGGAGAGGTCGTGGCGTAAAATCGGGGAGACCTCCAACTACGAAAACTCGCCACCTATCCTCGGTGGCATGACGGGGCACCGTCACCTTTACGTTACAGCAGAACTAAAGTCAACTACAAGTGGCCTGGCATTACGCTTGCTTCTAAGCCGCCAAGCTCGTGCGCCCGCTTTACTTCGCGTGCAGGAAGCGGTTCGTCAAGCCCATGCGCCCGGGGGAACGCCGATCGAGGTGGATGGTACTAAGGTCGCGACAGAGACATGGGGCCAAGTCAGACCGTTGAAATCTAGAAGCACCATTTGAGAATATTGAATCTGAGTAAAGGTTATCGTAATGTGCCTTGGAATCGGAATCTCGACAGGAGGCCGCACCAAAAATCGCGGCGCCGGAGCTCCGGGAGCCTTAACGTCAGCTTCAATCTCTAGCGGTGGTTGCCCCACTTTAAAAATCGGCACAAGGATTGTAACTTCAACAGTTTCAATCCAGAACGTGGCCAACATACGAAACGTTTGGGCATTTGGTCGCGCTGGCGGAGTCTGAGCGTCGCCTAACAAGAACGCGACGTTCTCAGCCCCTCCTCCAAATAGCGGGGTGTTCGGACTCGTTGAAATCGATATAGTCGTTGTCGCGGTTATCTTGGCTTGAGCGATGTGATTTCGGAGCAGAGTGTTGGGATCGTCCAGGATTGCTTGTGTAATCGTTCCAGCGGCAATGAAGCTGCTCAGGTCCTGCGGGATGCGAGGCGTACCTTGAGCCGAAGCGGTTTGGCTAATAAATCTAATCAGATTAGGTGGTGCCTGGGTTGTGTCGCGAATAAACGGAGTAATATCGATGGGGGGTATGTTGGGTGCTCCGGCAATCGTTGTAAATGTTCCCTGGGCGACAATAGTGGTGCCGTGGGGAATAGAAGCCATGCGCGCCAACGTATCGCTTTCGGTTGGATCAGTTGTCGCGGGGACATTCATCCACAATCCAGGCTCGAAGTGGATCCCAATCCGTTGACCGGTCGTTATGTCACTAACCGTCTGGAGATATGGGACCCCATTCAAGAAGATATCACCCTGAACGCTGCCGCGATTCGGCACAGATCCCAAACCCGGAGAAAACGATAGGGTTTCTGACGTAAGGTTGAGTTCAAGAATGTTATCGCTAGAAACAGGAATGGGCAGTACCGTGGGAGTTTGAGCATTATCAGGACGAAAGATTGTGTTAAAGCCATTACCGCTAAAATCGCCGACGAACGCCCCGAGAGGCCCCAGGCTCGGGGGCTGTGGCGCACCGGTGACTTGAGGCGACGGACGCACCTCTGAGAATCGAAAGTCGACCGGCATCGATACGGCCGGCTTAAGGTTAGTATCGCTAGCCATTGTGGCCTCCCTGGCGCGTCAGATGGTAACGCGCGCTTGTCTCGTGCTGCAGATAGTTATTGGAGCTTCTTCCAGAAGCGCACGGACGTGGTGCGAAAGCAGATAGCAGGACGCGAGGAAAACGGACAAGCCGGCGTGGATAGATTTGATCGCACGTCTCGGGTGATATTACCAAATGGGTCACTCGCCAGCGCCGGTGAGTCAGGCCAACTGTCATAACCTAAGTCACTCCCGCAGAGGCGCCATTCTGCTGCGAGCGTCCCTTAATAACGGGCGCCCACAACCGGCCAGCAGCCCTCTAAGATCACAAGTATATCGTACTAAGTCGGAGTTTAGCTAGCCTATTTTAGCTATTTATCTAGGAAAAATTTCAAGCAGGCAACCGAGCAAGAAAAGTGCTGAGGCGCGCGCTTGAGGCCGTCACCCGGCCTCGATCCGTATAACGGCAGCCCAGAATCAAGAGCCAGGAATCACTGCGGCTCTCCGCCATAGCACTACAAACATGGCCGCCGACGGCTCTACGACGACTACTTCCGCGACGCGCTGTTCCAAGCAGTTACCAGCCAAAAGGAGGGGGCCTTTTCTAGCTGAATCAAGCCATTCTATGGCTGTTCGCTGGTTGAGCGACTGGCTGGCCCTAAATTCGCCCCCCGAGGAGTTTGCCCGTGGGCACGAACTTGCATCCGCTCAAGCCACTCTGACACGGATCCTCAGGCAACAAGCAACAACGCGAGTACAAGATCCCGAATGCGGACGCTTCAAGGTCATGGAACATCCTCGCGCAGATAACGCGATCGCAAGGCCGGACTTTCAGAAGCCAAATCGAGGTGGCTGCTTGCGAGTCCGCTTCAAGCGATCGCGTGGCGCAGTGTTGCGATGAAGACGCCGATTTCCAGCGAGCAGACGCTACTAAAGGCTAGGCGTTCAATTGCTCGTCTTTTCTTTCATTATCCGGAAGATGAGCCATTTCTCGACCCGGCTCAACGAGCGGCAAAGGACACGAACCTTCTCGCCCTTGTGGCGGCCATTCTCATCGTCGCCGGAGCGATCTTCTCGGCGTTAGCGGCCTGGTCAGCTTGGTCTGGAGCGCTTCTTCTCAGCTTCGCCTTTTTTGGGGTGTCTTTGCTGTTTGGGTTTCTCTTCGGTATTCCAAAGAGCGTCTCTGCATCGGCGACCAGTGAGAGTACAAAGGTCACCGCCGAAGTACCTCTAGCGATCAACACCAATCTTGAACAAATATCGGATTGGCTCACGAAGATCATAGTTGGCATCGGTCTAGTGCAGTTGAAGCAACTGCCAGCCTACGTGAATCAGCTGGTCACCTACGTATCGCCTTTGCTTGTCAATACGACTGATTCGAAGTCCCTGTGCGTAAACATATTCATGTACTTCACAAGCGTCGGGTTTTTGAGCGGATGGGTTGGCACCCGCATCTTCCTTTCTCCGTTGATAGGCACGGCTGACCAAAAGATTCGTGGGGGCCTGCCAGAAGCAGCAAAACGTGACCTAGCTTCCGAGATGGGGGCTCCTATAGTTAATGTTGAAAAACGACTGCCGCCCGAAACTAGCGGGACCGCCGACGCCGCTGCAAAGACCGTTTTGAAGGCTGCGCTCCTGGATGAGCTGACGGACGTTAACGACATTGTCGCGTGGGCCCAAGCACAGCTTGCACTGGGTAACCTCGGTGAGGCTACGAAGGCTTATCAAAAGGCGAGTCAACTCAATCCAAAGGACATCCGCGCTCGACTCGGCCTCGGGGTCTGCTACTACGCGTCCGGTCGGCCAATTGAAGCCGCTATTTCTGAACTTCTAGCCGCGCTTGCACTCATCGGTCCGAGCAGCGATGCTCCGACGAAGATCGCAATCTATGAAAATCTCGCAGCGGCATATCTCTACACGGATCCACCAGGGGGCTATCAAACCGCCCTCGAGTACGTCAATCGCGCGCTCGCATTGAACCCACCTAACCCTGCGAACCTCTATCTTTACGCGGCCGCCGTCTACGGGCAGCAATACACATCGCGGAAGCGGCGCGGGGAACCCGAGGAAAAGCTTGAGGAATCAAAGCGTAAGATGCTTGAACTTGCACACAAGGCTATCAAGGCGGATCCGAGCATAAAGGAACGCCTTTGGGATTTGGCCGCCGACCCTTCCAGCGTTGACAACGATCTATCTCCGTTCCGAGATGATCCCGATTTCCTTGCGCTCTTGGGACGTAGTCCGTCGAGCACGACGGGTGATGAATAGCTAAAACCTACCATTTCGAACTCTCGTTGACTAAGGAGGTACCTTCATGGCGATGCTTACTGCGGTAGCTCCGGAGCGTTCTACGTTTATCGCTCCGGTAACACTCAGCGGAACCCAGACGATCCGTAAGAGCGTGTACGCGCTTACCGATCAAGAGGTACAAAACTATCGTCTCGCGGTCTATCGGATCGCGCAGATCTCGGCGCTAGGCGCGCAGGATAATCGCGGCTATCAGTACGTAGCGGGTATACATGGACAACCCGGCCGATACTGCAAGCATCACGTGCCGGCCTTTGCGATATGGCACCGTCCGTTCATGCAGGGATACGAACAGCGCCTTCAAGATTTCGTCCCTGAGGTGTTTGTACCATACTGGGACTGGACCACCCGACGCGCCGAGCAGGAAGGCATTCCGAGCATCTTCACCCACGCGACATGGGATAATCCCGACACCGGCAAGACCGAGCCAAATCCGTTGCTTTCTCAGCCAAAGACCTTAATCGGAGGCGGCGCGACAAGCCGCGATCCTCGACCCAGCTCCGACCTTGTCCCGCTGCGAGATCTTATACACAGCGCGCTGCTCGCTCCTGATTACGATTCGTTCGCCGCCGACCTCGAGAATCCACACGACCAGTTGCATGTTTGGGCAGGGGGCGACTTGTCCGTAATCGCATTCGCCGCATATGATCCGCTTTTTTGGTCGCACCACTGCTTCGTTGAATATGTGCTCTGCCAGTGGCAGGATGCGCACACCGAAGCGACTGCACCGGTTATCGATCCGCGCGATTTCGCGCCGTTTAGCATCACAATCGACGACGTTTGGAACTACCGGAAACTTGGTTATTCCTACTTGCCGGACAACGCGAGCGACCTTCAGGTCACGGGATTACCCGTTGGGCCGGGAGCAGCAACAGCTAACCAACTGCGATCGGGTGTAGCCGTGGCGAACTTTCCGTTGTATGCTATCGACCTGGCTTTTAACCGTGCCGAACTTCGATTCGACGGGCTCACGCCGCCTGAGGATTCTTTCGCCGTTCGCGTCTTCGCTGGCGTCGACAAAGCTTCAGCGAATACGCCCACAAATCAAAACCCACATTATCTTGGCACACGTTACTTCTTTGGACACGGGGAGTGCGGCGGAGCGCCGGGGCACTGCGACCCGATCCCGCGCGACATCTACGACCTTCGTCCTCATCACCATTATGCTCCCCTGCAGGTGCGCCTTGACGTCACGCGCCGCTTACGAAGCTTGATTCAGAACAAACCGGCGGACGCTCCCCCGAACGGTGACGCACCGGTCACGCTTGTCGTCATCGATCGCGACGGAAACGAAATCAGCGAATCCGAACTCCATTTCGAAGGTCTCTCCGTCGTCGTTCGGTGACATGTTAATCAAATCGGGAAGCCCGGTCGCCAATATCGCAAGGGACGCGATCCCGCCGGACTTTAGCCGGGCAGAGGTTCGCCTCGAGGGTCTAAAACCGCCGGTCGACTCATTCGAGCTCCGTTTTTTTGCTGGCTTGCCGAAGGCAAATGCCGAGACGCCAACTTCCGAAAATCCCCATTACCTCGCGTCGCAATTCTTTTATGGACTCGGCGTCGCCGATGACCAGCCGCCTTCTACCATTCTGTACGATGTTGGACGGGCGAGCCAGTCGGCGCCAACCCAAGTTCGAGTCAACATCACCTCGGGACTGCGTAAGTACCTGCAATCCAACCCTGGCCCTGATTTTCTGCTAACGGTTGTCGCAGTTGACCGCAATGGGAATGAAATCGCCGACCCCGACCTTGACCTAGACGGCGTCTCAATCGAGTCTTCGTAATAAAGCGACCCTGCACTTATGAAGAGCGTGCCGATCAGTATTTGACCGCGCGACCCCTTCATATTTGAGGCAGCGCGCGCATTGCGACTCGGACTCTCCCTGGAGGCCCTCGGAGAAGGTCGCGCGGCGAGGTAAAGGGCTCATTCACGGGGGTATTCTGCCCGGCGGCGACACGCACTTCGCTCCTAACTGCGAAGTGTGTCCAATCTTATTAGATACTGATAAGGGTAGCTCTGGCGTACTTTCCGTTTGGACTCCAGAGCATTGGTAACTATGGAGGACGCCACAACAGCGAGGGCGACCGCCCCTATAATGGACGCGATTGGAGCGGCGAACGCACCGAGAGCGACCGACGCATGCGCTAAAGTGGCGATTGCCGTGCCGAGCGCCGAACGTACTGATAAATGGACCGGATCATGGTGTTAGCAATCCTGCTGCACTCGTAGCCAAGGCCGCCAATCGGGGAGAGCTAGGAGGCATGACTCAGCGAGGCTACGGCGGATCGAGTCTCCGGTATTTAGGACTGGAGTAAGTACAGGCTTCGGCTGGGTTCAGCTCAAGATTTAACCTGGCTAACCAAGCTGACTGGAGTTCCGCCTCACTCAATCATCATCGGGCGGCTGGCTCGATGGCTTCTCCGTTAGAAACTCATCAGTGCTAGATTCTGGGAACACCGCAAACGGACGCGGACGTTAAGCCGTAGACCTTGCGTGTTGACAGTCTGTCCGCAGCAAAAGCAGTATTATCTTGGACTGTTTTGAAAAACTTCCGGCTAGACGTCACCATTTCATCTCGCAGTGCTGTCTCGTCGACTTTGCTGAGGATCTAACCTCGCCGAAGATCTTTGTCGCGGATTTCAAAGAACGGTGGACATTCTCGACGTTACCGGCCAACGTCGCGCTTGAACGGTATTTCCATTGGGAAATCGCTCCGGCCTGACTTCTAGGCGAGGCGGCAGGGCTGCCTTTCTAGAGCTTCACTCTCACCGAGACCTGGTACTGTACGCTTATCAGCTGTCCGTGCTGAACGGTAACGTCGGCGAAAATGTAAAGGCCGGGTCCACCCGATGGAGGGTTATGGTCTGATCCGCCGCTGAAATTCAGAGTAGCGTTCTCAACGGCTATGACGGGAAAGCCGCTGCTGCCGTTTGCGTTCCAGCTTGCGGGAACAACAATTGGAATTGGCGGGTTTGCGGACCAATCGACGATTTGACTGGCATTAGTGAGACCGGTCTCGATGAGGATCTGAAGCTGATCTCTGAAATCTTGGCCGCTATCGCTATTAAAGCCAGGCGAGAAGTCGGCAACTTGACCGCTATAAATAAACAGTGCGGTCGCGCCGGAATTCTGCGTGCCAGCGGGCAGCAAAATATCTTGCCGAGAAAGTGTTCCAAAGCCACGCTGAGGCATTTAATCCTCCTTAATCAAGAGTATATGCTCATGCCTGAACTACTCGGCAGATAAGCGAAGAGTGAGGTCGTGCCATGTTCCGTTGGCAAGTGGCGCGCGCTCACTCGCGGGGAGCCTACCCATTGCGGAGATTGTTCGGCCCAAGCAAGCAGGTGTTCAAAGTTAGCTAGCTAAAGTCAGCTAGTCCGACATTCCTATGCTAGCTCCCGCTCGCGCCGAGTGTCAAGTGCAGATCTTGTCCAGTGGTTCATTGGGCAGTGCGCTGCTATGGACACCCTGAGGATCGCGTCGCTGCTCGATGTTGTCCCACCGGACGATCTGATACGGGTTATCCCTGCGGTTATCATGTTCGGAAAGAGTGAGCGAGACTCAGCCGACCATCCCATTATCAACGTGTGCGCAGGCCCTAAAAACGAGAGTATGAACGGGCGTCGATAGTCATTCAAAGCTCGGCGACAGGAGCAAACCACCTGCTCTAGGATGGTCACTCTACTTATCGACTGGGCCGTCGGCGGCGCGCTGTTCCGGTTCCGACTCGTGAAGATACAGGATCGGCACTCTCTCGCCGTGTCGCGCTAGAATAACATTCTGATTGGTCCTGCTAGTGTTCGAACTGGTACTGTTCGCCCCGCTCCCAATTCAAAAATATTGAACTTCTCGAAGATTGCTTGTAGGGGCAGGCGATGGGGAACTGCCGTTTGCAGAATAACTTCCCTACAGTGTTTACCCGCGATAGTCCAGTTGCAGGACGAATGGGTCACCCCTGGTTGCGAGGGACCGCTTGAAGAATCTGCTACGGGGCCCCCAACTGCAGTCTGCGTTGTATTCGTCACAATCTTCGTAAGGTGAAATCAAAAATATCTAGACTGGGACTGGGAGTTGGGAGCGGAGTCGCGGGCGGGTCAGTTCCGACTGCCGCCACTGGCCGCCCTTCGACTGAAGCGATACCCTGCGCGACTAGCATCTCGCGCACAAAAGGGCCGACTATTGCGAAAGCAGGGCCAGCGTCGGTTCGCCCCAAGAATTTGCTCACGGTTTTCCGCAATGAGACGTAGCGATAGGTACCGACAACCCTAGCTTTCATGCTCAAAACGCAGTTGCGAGGACAACATTGAGGGGCCTGTGGCTGTTTAGCCGACCGCCGTCGGTCCAGGCCACTGTAGATTCCCGGATTCGCACAACCGCCGGAGCGCTTATCAGTCCTGGCACGCCACCTTGATGAAACCACTTGCCCAACCGTAATACTGATGCATCGCGAAGCGCGAAATCACGGCTTCCAAGACAGCCAGCGCCGCAGGTCTCTACAATTCTCGACGATACGGTTGAACGGATGCAATGCCGACTTATTGACGCGGCGAACCCGCCGGTGCTACGATGGTTGCTCCTTCCTTAGCCGTTCTGAGTTTTACATGGATCGAGGTTTCGGTGCTAGAGGCCACGCGCAGGATGCCCCGGTACCATGGTGACAAACTCACCCTCCCGCGGCGGTAACGGTTCAAGGCCCCTAGGTCTCCGACGATGCACCGGCCACTCCTGATCATTAGCCTTTCAGCCGCAGTGCTAGCTGTCGTTGCGATTGTGGTTCTGCGACTTTACGCGAGGCAAAGCGCGATGGCAGAGCAACAACGACGTTACGCGATCTTCACACAGTTTGGTGCACTTCCGCGCGTCGACAGATTGGCTGACGAGCATCTGAGCGTCCGCATATTCAACGACGACACGGTGCTGCTGAACGGCAACGCGACCGTAACGGTCGCGCTGTCCAGGGACGATACGTTTCCCACCGTGATGCTCTGCACGTCGAATCCGAGCGACCGCCTCGGGCTAAAAATGCACATCACGGCGCCGACCTTCGATTCCACCCCGGCCCTTGACGAGTCCGTATTCCCGCTGCCGGTAGATTGGGAAACATTTGCATGGGTTCTAACAGCGCATCAGGTCGGGACGCAAACGTTTCACATTCGCGGCATTGCCTATTGCGCGTCGCATTCTGGGAAGATCCGATCTCGAGCGACCGTGGTCAACGCCCTGCGGGCGATCGAAGTGCAGCCATTTGCACTTTCCACGGACAATTGGATCAATCTTGCGACCGCTCTCCTAAGCGTCATCGGCTCCGGGGGTCTGCTGACACTCGTGGCACGCGCTTTCGTCCGCGGCTCCAGTAAGGGAGGCGAGCAATAGTAGCAGGGGCGATCATACGCTGGACAATGGCGTCGCGCATCGGGCGCGATAGATACAGACCGATACGATCACGCGTTTAGAATAGGTGGCCACTCGCCGAAGCATCGATGCTGTTAGGCCCGGTGTGTTTGCAAGCTACGCGACCAGCTCGCGCAATCGAGCTTCGATCGCACAGAAAAGCCGTTGCAGGTACAGCAGCTTATTACAAACACAAAACGCAGTGGGTCCTTTGGGAGCGCCAACGGGAATCGAATCTGAGCCGGACGATGCCGACCAGAAACCCTGAGTGTTAAGAAGTATTGCCGTGCTCTTACGCCGCGAAGGCTGGATGGTCAAGCACAAGCGCGTCCCGCGCCTTTACCGCGAAGAAAATCTCACGATTCGAACCAAAACACCCGAGCGCCGGCGTGCCACCTTGGTGCGCAAAGAGCGTGTTGCGCCGACCACCCCAAATCAGAGCTGGGCGATGCATTTCATGCACGACGTGCTCGCCCACGGCACGAAGATCCGGCTTTTAACCAAAGTCGATTCATTTACTCGCGAGGGCCTTGCTCTCGAGGTCGGCAGCGGGTTCAAAGCCGACGCCGTCGTCGACGTCCTTCGCAGGCCGCGCAACGCGATAGGCTTCGGTTTGGGGATCAACGTAGCAATCGATTGCATCAGCGTTGCTCAGCGTCACGCGAACGACGCCGAGCGTCTTCCCGTCTATGGTCTTGTTTCCCACGAACGTTGCCGGCAGCTCGGGCGTGCCTTCCTGCAAGTTCAGGGGCGCGCCGCGTTCAGAGGCAAATTGTGGCGTTAACGCGTCAACAGAATTTAACGCCATTCGCGGCGTGCTTCGCAAACGACGCGCAAGCAAGAAAGCGCTGCGATAATTGCTTTTAGCCGCTAGCCATTTGTGCTAGCCTATTTGTGCTAGCCTAACAGTGCGTGAGTAGCTTCACAAAATCATCGTACGCTCAAAACTAAGCGCAAGGCGCTGGAAAGGATTTGGACAGTGTATAGTCTTGGCCTCAGAGTCCTAGCGTTGGGAACGCTAACGCTTATTTTTGCGGGTTGCTCCACGAGTTCTGGAGTGCCATCCAATGCGAACGCACCCGCATCGAACGCAGTCGTCCGCCTAAATAACGGTCCTTGCCCTGCTAGTGATCTCCAATTTCAGCCCGGCAGCAACGGAATTTGGACCGTAGCAGTTGGGAGCAACTGCGTAATGATTGTGCCACTTGACTCAGCGTGTTCCGAATCATCGTCGCCTGGGGAAATCTATACCATGTCGTTTACTGGTGGAGGCGACCACGGAACGCTGAGGCAGAGCGGAAACAGGTGGACATTCCATCGTAACGAAGCGGGTGAGGTTGACCTTAATCTGGAGCAAAAAGAGACACTCTACCCTAGGTGCCATCCCACTTTTTCATCATACGGGACTATCACTTTCACGACACCTTAAACAACCGACGCTTCAGACGGATCAAGCGGACACCGAGTATCACAACGAACGGTGTCCGCTTCTCAATTGTGGCAACGGGTAGCTTCGCTGCGAGGGCGATCTCGAGCTATGATGCACTGGCTCCCGGCAACCCCATACCGTGCGGGCAGGTATCGCGCGTTGGACGCTAACCGGTGCCGGGGGTCAACTTCCGAACACCTACGCGCTGGTCATGGCGTCCTTGGCGCACCCGTTCGCGCTGGCTGCGCGTCGAGGTGACCCTCAATAAACTTCGCCATGATCGCGATCGGACGCAACGGAGAGCCTCAGAACGGCGCGATTGTAAACACCCGGACGGAACTTTACAGCGACGCTTCTTGGAGTCCCGTCACAAACCGTAGAGCATCCATCTCGTCATCACTTTGCCGCGTAGCGGTTTGCGGAGTGCTGTAAGTCGCGATCCTGCAGCGCGATCCTGAGCTTCCATGCTGGTATCGAAGGCATACTGACCGAAAGGATCGCTCCTCGCGACCTGGCCTCTAGGCTGAGCCTCCTCAACGGCCGGGAAGAAGGCATAGAAAGCCCCCCATCTTGCTATCCGGCGCTCAGAAAGCGCGGCGATCTTCGCAGCTCCACGCATCGACTCTCCCGTTGACAACGCAGCAGCGAATATTGACCTTCTGGCCCGCGATCACCCGGGTAGATGCGGGTGCTGAGACGCCTGCTTGGCCGGCTAAGTGCGTGGATACGTCGACAGGGATGACTACTAAAAAGTCCGATATAGTAGGGTTTTCGCGATGCCTGGCTCCTGACCAATACTGGCCAAAAACGTCCTGATTCGGACCTCTCTGATGCATTCTTGATACACGGCGGGAGCGCCCAGCCTGAAAGGGGGCTGCGCCAGCCTAATGGTGCCGGGGCTGCTCCTTAACGGCGCGCGATAGCCGGCAGCATATCGCGGGACCGCAGTTCCATTCTGTTCGCACGTTTTAACTAAAGTTCAGCCCCTAGCTTGCTCTGACGCGGGCATTCGGCGGTGCTGGTCCGGTACCATCTCCAATATGACCCAATGAAGCTAGTTAATTTTGGCTATAGTGTCAAGGAGAAATCGCCATGAATCGCCGAAAGCGCGTCTATCTCGAGGACATCGCATTTTGGACTGTGCCTACGAGATAGAAGGCGAGTGCGTCAATGTCGACAGCAACTAGCATTGTTGGTACTTGGGTGGGCTATGTTGCCTGGGGTTGTTCAGGTCCGCCGGTCAGCAACGCTGCCACAGTGTGGACCTTTAACGCCGATGGCAGCTGGAGTTACGAGTTTGGCGGAGGTCGCTGGATTCAGGTAGAGGGCCTCGCGGCGTGGAATTTCAGCGGCGATACTGGGGAACCGCAAGCAGCTCAGTATCTGGTATACACTGCCAATGTAACTCGGAACGCGTTGGACGGGATAATGGGCTACCCTGTAGCTGGAGCGAGTCCCGGCACAGGATGCTTCTACGCCGTGCGACGGGAAGCGGGGACCGCGGCGAGCGCGGAGGCTGCGGCAGTACCGAAAACCCACGATCTAACTAAGAGGCCGCATGACCTGACCAAGGGATCCGGATAGCACCTACCCGCGGCACCTAATGGAGGGCCCCGTGGCAAAATCGGGGCCCTCCCCGACTCCTAGGTTGCACTGAGAGTTGGTCGGAGTGCGAGTCAGTAAACGTACCCGCGCTGCTCACTGCAAGGGTCATCATTTCTTGGAGTGCGAGCTCCTCCGAGCCGAGGAGCAAGAGATTGAAGTCAGACAGTGCGTCGACATCAACTACTTTTCGAGAGGGCTGCCTCGAAAATGAAGGTACTACCGGGTCTGCTTGCTATTGGCATGGGCTGAGCGGTCCATCAGACGTTGTTGCAGATTTCACCGGCCGCTGCCATCTGTACTCGATGTATTTGAACGCCTATATCGCTAGATACGGCCATGGGGAAAAACAAGTTCAAAACGCGCTAACGGAGCCCACGAACGAGGCTACGATCAACGACCTCGTGAGCATGGTAAACGCTTGCGCTGGTTCGAATTTCAGGGTGAATCCGTGCGCGGCCGGCCTATTTCACGACCGAACGCCGGATGGCATGATGGAGCCAATCTTTAGCGGTGGCTTCTCGGATACGGACATGGGTTTCTCCGAAAGGTCGTTCTACTTTGAGCTCTTGAGCAACAGAGTGCCAACGGTAATTCCGATAGGCCGTGGCGTAAAAACAGGGAGACCTCAACACTTACCCGGGCGCACGTCAACGCCCCAAAACTACCCCGTCGCGACATGCGGTCAGCTCCAGTCTAGCAAGCGTTCCCCCAATCACTGACTGTCCACCCCGTTAGCCGCCAGTGACTACTGAACGACAGTTGGTACTCCTTACCGTCTTCACTGCAAAACGTAAATGAATCAACGAAGCTTACCCGCAACAGCTCAGGAGCACCGTTTGCGATGAAGGTTCCGCTGGGCACGTACACCCTGCCACCGAACCGTCGCGCAAGGGTGAGGATTTCGCTGCGCGCCATTCCGAGACGCAAGTCGCGGTGAAAATGGTACTCATCGATGCGGCCACGAACACCCAGCAAGTACGGATGACCGAGAAGAAGCGCGATTCCGATGATCGCACTCGTGCTCCAAGTGATCCAACGTTTTTTCACTGGCGCTCCCATTCTACGTTAGTGGCGGTCGAGCAACGATGATTTAGTGTCAAAGATGGATCACTTTTCAATGATGTTACCGTGATCCCTTAGTAGTGCCACTGATTGACACAATCTGGACAATATCCCGAGTACACATTTGGCGGACCGTCGATCGCATCCATTATTGCATCGAATGAGGCACCTGCATCAGCAGACGAACCATTGTTTTTCCACCACTATGTGGTCCCACAGTGCATATTGGGCGAGCCAACGCCGCCGCAACTCGTAAATCCCTGACCCCATCCTGGGAGGTTGGGAGCTCCGACAGGTAGCCTCGTTGACAATCCAACCTCGTAGGGCAGTTGGGAAAGTGCTGTGTTTGAGTTGTTGAACACACCGCCGTAGAGAAACGTATAGTTTGGCCAATCACGATAATAGGCCGTATTGAGTGAAGTCTCCCAAGAACACATTTGCTTGCAAGATGCTCCTGACCTGAGGGTGCATTTCAGGCAGCTGATAACTGTGAGGTTGGGTTTATTTTTGAGGCCCCTGCGAACTCCTTTGGGGTTTGGTATCCGAGCGCCGAGTGCGGTCGAACCTCGTTGTAGTCCGTCTTCCATGCATCAGCTCTGCGGCGAGCTTCGAAGATCGTCGTGAAGCGATGCATGTTGAAGAGCTCGTCGCGGATTTTGCCGTTGAGCGACTCTATGCTTCCGTTCTGCGTCGGTTTGCCAGGCGTAATAAAGTGCAGCTCGACGCCTCGCTCAGCCGCCCACCGCAGCATTGCCGTGGCTCGTAAACTCGGCGCCATTATCAAACCGAATCGTCTTGGGGAGCTTCCGGTCGAATGCGATGCTCTCGAACTCGCGGATGACGTCGGCGCTACCGAGCGAGTAATCGATGTGCAATGTGAGGCACTCTCGAGTGAAGTCGTCGACGATCACTAGGGCGCGCATCGAGCGCCCGTTCTCAACGCGATCGTGCATGAAGTCGATCGACCACCGCTCGTTGGGCCGGCTCACCGGCTCGATGAAGTTGCCGCGAACGTAGTTCACCTTTCGCTTGCGGCGTGGTCGTACTTGTAACTCCAGGCCCCGGTAGATCCGGCGAAATCGCGTCTCGCAAACGTGGATCTTGTCGCGGTGGATCATGATGAGCAGCCGGCGCCACCCCCCAGCGCGGCCGTTCGGTGGCCGGGGACTTGAGGCGCATTGCGATCGGCTCGTCGTCAATTGGTTTGCGCTGATAGTACAGATTGCTGCGGTTATAACCGATCAGGTTACAGGCTCGAACTGCCGAGATTCCACATTGGCGGAGCGCCCTCACGGCTTCTTGTTTCCGCGAGGGCCCCAGGCGTTTTTTTCGACCAGCTCTTTCATCGCATCGATCTCCAGTGCCATTCGGGCGATGATGCGGTCCTTGCGGCGATTTTCGTCCTGGAGTTGCCTAAGCTTCGCTAAGTCGCTGGTTTCCATGCCGCCATACTTGTCGCGCCACAGCCGAATCGCGTTTGCATGAATGCCATGCTTTCGCTAACTCGGCAGTGGGTACACCAGCGTCGAGCTCCCTGAGTATCGCGACGATCTGCGCCTCGGTGAATCGAGTCTTCTTCACGTGAGTCTCCTTGGTGGGCTTTACGCCCGGAAACTCACAGTCTCCGTTTGTCCGAAATCACGCCCCCAGTCATGCGGTCACACGGAATCCCAACGTAAACTGTATTGTTCGTATAAATGTTAGCCGATCTCTTGTGCGATTATGCTTGCACCGAATCGCTTAAGCGCTTCCTTTACGTCGGCCTCCACCTCATCTGCCCAAGGACCGGCGACGTCCACGCCAGCTGGGGGAGTGGCGGTTATAAGGATTTGCGCACCGCTAGACGAAGGTTCGATCTTTACATCATATCCACTAGCCTTAAGGGCTGTTTCAGCAGCGCGGGCTCGAGATTTTGTGGCGATCTGGGCAAACAGAGATAATCGACCGACGCCTTTCCAACCCTTGTTTCTCGCCTCCACCACCCATTCGGCGAGCTGCTCAGTGGCGTCCAGAGTGTGATGCTCAGGACGCCAGTCATGTTCAATGCGGTCGACGACCTGGTCAGGTAGAGCTGCTTCAAGAATCGGAAGCTTACGGCTCACATCGTCCAGTCTTCTAACGGCTATTTCGCGGTCGCCTTCTAGTAAATGCCATCCCAGGCCATAGGCCTGACGAAACGTCGGGAGCTCGATCCTACCGAGCGGTATTCCTTTAATCACCCGGAATCGCGGATCATCTGTCAACGTGCTCCTTACGGTTGTCATAAGATAGGCCGTTGGGAGCGTAAACAGCTCACCGGCTTCAACGATGCGGCGCCCTCGATCGTTTTGGAGTATTTGGAAAACATCGATAGGCGTTCGCCTATACTTGCCTACGTACCGCAAGTACCCGTACCCGCTAGCCAGCGTTACTTCCAAAAAGTCTCCAGGTTTTATCGTTCTTATCATCATGGCAATATCGGTGGAAGAGATTCGATTGCGTTTAGGAGCGTCGTGAAAATCTGCTGAACAACTCCTGGATTACTTCCCTCGGCTTCTTCAAGCCCCTGCCCCACTATTTCAGGGGCCGATGGATTCGACTCTGAGATACTATTGATTTGATTTTCTAGATTCCCTAGGGTCAGTTGCTTGATAAGATACTGCTCCAGACCGCGTGCGGCACTGCGGCTCAGGCCTGAGACGGCACGGATAATTATTCTACCTCTCTTAGCTTGCTCACTAAGCCGACGTAAGAAGCGATCATCATAAGTCATGCCGACATAGGGCCTTCCGGACGATGTCTGCAGCGCGTAGTAGACAGAACTGGTTCGCCCCACTCCGAGGATCGCCGCCGCGAACGCGTCCGATCGGTTAAATTGACAGTCCAGGTCACAAGGCTTGTTGTGGACCTGCGCAATACATTGCGGATCGCTGCTTGAACTTTGGTCCGTGTGCGCGCTTGAACCATTACACGAATCATATCCCGTTGAGTCACTGTTTGCGATTGGGTTATTCGCATTCCACTGATATGCCCATTGCGACATCGGATCTTCGACATCACCCTTGTGCGCGTCGGCGGTAATCCACTGTGATATGTTGCTGTCGTAAGCTCGGGCTCCCTGGATGCTCAACTTGCCGGCGAGATAACCATCAGAGCGTGGCATATCGGGGACGAAGGATGAGAAAACCAATGGGCCGCCGGTTCCCGAAAATGGCCACGATCCTGTAACGTTCGCAAACGTATACTTACCATCGGGTAGTGTGTAGCTCGGAGTGACTGTGGCTCCTGTATCGCCGGTCTTTGTATGTTGCTCGACCGTCGTTCCGCTAAAGTCGCGATCATACATCACGAGTTGGTCGTTGTTGCTACTCGCCAGCGCTTCGATGTAATTTGACGCATTATTCTGGGGATCCGTGGTCAGAGCGAGATCATCGTTATCCCAATGTAGCGTGTACTTAGTGCCGGCGTTGAAAACGCGCAACTCGCCGCGTGGACCCCACTGGTAGTGAACGTCGGCATTGGCTACACAAATCCACGAATAGCCGCTGGGGGCGGTACACTTGTCGTCAGTAGCGTGGTCCTCTGCATCATAGGCTCGTGTGTCAGCAACGGAAGCGCCGCTGAAATAACAGGTTCCGTGGCGATCCCTGGTTACGACCTCCGAGGCGTCACGCCCGTTTGCATCGTAGCTAATAGCTTGCGAATAGAGGCAGCCCTGAGAATCAGTACCATTCTGGGCATTGTACGCCGCACCAGTATTTCCGTCGATTCCCGCGTTAAAGCCAACCTGCCCATCGCCCGTGTTACCGCCGCCGCAACCGTTCAACGCCGTGAGGCATTGAAGGTGGCCTAAGATGAACTGATCCTGCACGAGAGTGACGTACCCGTTGCCGAGTATCGGGCCGTTCCCGGTTGCCTGCGTTAGGTACAGCTCGCCACGCTTGTCATAGGTGTATTGGACACCAGTCACTAGTGTGTTGTTCGGCTCATTGAACCCCGGGGGCGCACCGACCGTGAAGCCGGTCAACTCAGCCTCCGGATCATAGCCGATGGATTTGTAGACCAGGCCGTCGGGCATCGTCAGTTTGGAGAGCACCCCGGTCGTTGCATCGTAGCTTGCCGTCCGCGGGCCTATCGTTACACCGTTAGTGAAATAATGCGACGAGAAGGGACCTGATCCGGTTGCAGGGTCAGATTGCGATGAGAGCCTGCCTGCTGAGGTGTACGTCCAGGTAAATGGATTCGCCTGACTGCTTAATGCGAGCGTCTTGCGCAGTCCGTCTGCGCGGTACGAATACGATCGTACCTCCGAATATGATGCGTCGGTATCGCTTACCGTGAGGGTCTTGTGCCACCCGTTTGGGTAGTAATCGTAGCTGAACGTCGCCGGATCGGATACAGTGCCCTCCGAGTCGCTTTGAAGGTTCCCGTCGGCGTCGTAAGCATAGGTATCACTCGCGACCGAGTTGCTCGCACTCGCGAGATGCCCATCTGGGTCGTACGTGTACGTTGCCGTCGGTGTTGAGTCGGAAAACGACTTGCTTTTGAGGTAACTGATGGCGTTGTAGGCGTAGGTCGTCTGCGTGCTGCCGGGGTCAACCGCACTGGTCAGCAGGCCGCTTTGATTGTTTTCGTCGTAGTTAGAGTCCCACTTTTCCAGTGGGCCTGGACTGGTTCCAGGCGTGTTGCCCGAGGCCGCCGTAGTTGGCGTGTATTGGTAGCGGTGAATCGAGCGGTTGGCCACGTCGTACGCGTTGCCGTTTGCATCTCTCCACGCAGGACTGTTATTATTGAACGAAACGTAGCGCTGCGTCTTGTAGAGGTTGCCGTAACCGTGGAATTGGATGCTATTGCCGACTTGAAGATTCGGCCCGCCGCCAGCGTCCTGCGTAAGATCGTAAAGGTAACGCGCCAGGAGTGGCTGCTTGTCATCGATGTTGACGTCGGCCGGGGTACTGACTTCGACTAGCCGATCTAATCCATCGTACCAGTTCGTGGTGTCGCCTTTTTCGTTCCCGTAGTGGTGGATTTCGTCAGTCGCGTCGCCATCCGTGTCGTAGAGGTACGATACTGAGTTGCTGCCGCATCGTGTGTTGCCGTCCAACTGGTACTGCAGTGCGCTCTGCTTTGCTTGGATGGAGTTATCGGCGAAGTAGCATGTATAAGAAGTGACGCCATCAGGATCGGCCTTTGTAGTCACACGATTGAGGCTATCATACGTGATGGCCCACTGCCCGTTTCCTTCACCGTATGCAGTGAGGTTGCCAAAACTATCGTAGCTGAAGCTCTGCCGAGGGAATATCCCTTGAGTACGATCAAGTTCGTCGAATGGATCGCCGGCGATCAGAGTGGGGAGCCCGAAATCGCCAGGCTCGCTAGAGCTGTTGTAGTTATACGTGTACGACGTGTGATAGGGTTTGGGGGTATAGGAATCGGTGACTTTTCCAAATGGCTCCGCTGAATCCGGATGAGCGGTGTCGTAAACGTAGACGGCCGAGTCGGATCCAGGAGTGGTTGGACACGCCCCGCTGTGCGAGGCATTGTGGATCGCGTCGCACGCCGACGTGAGGTTGTTAAACTCGTCGTAGGTGAACGTGACCGTTGGGCGCAGCGACCCGTCGGAGGTCTGAACCTGCGGCTCTTTGATTTCGGTAATGTTGCCGTTGGCGTCGTACGATAGATCGGTGCTCGTTCCGTTTGCGAACTCTTGTGGGTTCTGGAACGAAGTGAGGTTGTTGTTGCCATCCCAGGTCTGCGTCGTCGTCAGGGTAGTCGAGTTGGAACTGGCGACTTGCGTCTGAGTTACCCGGTTGCTCGCGTCGAGCGTCCAGATCGTGCTGTGGCCGTCGGTGTCGCACATCGTCGTTGTACCCGACTCGGTATTGCTGCACGCTGACCCACTACCGTAGACGAAGTTAGCTACGTACCATTGCGTAAACGAGGTCGAACCCGACTGGAGAGGCGTGTTCGTGCCGTCGTCGGGTGTGAAGTTTAATACACCATCGATGATCAGGGCCGTTAGCCTCTCCGAGCTGTCTGTGGCGAAGAGGATGGCTGCGCCGTCGTTGAGCTTATTCGTCCACTGTGCCACCGTACAACGAGGACCGCACGCCCAAACCATAGTGCTGGTTCCGGAGATATACCCGTACGTCTCGGGGGCATCACCTGCTGGAACGCCGTGGCCACCCGGCACCGTGTTGGCCGAGTTGTTCCCGGGCTTGTCTACCTCGACCAAATTCCCGCTACTGTCGTAGGAATACTGCAGCTCGGCTTTGTCAGGCCGAATGAGAGTCGCCAGCTCGTTGATCGATGTGCCCGGGATCAGTCCGAACGTCATCGTGAGCTTGTGACCGTCGCTATGCTCGGCATCGATCTCAGTAATATCTTCAGTACTGTAGCCCGAGCCGTCGTACGAGTATGCGAAGACAATGTTGTTGTTATGATTGCGACCCAGGATCTCGTCGAGCTGACCAACCTTCGCTGCGTGGAGGTCGCAACCGGGGCCAGGGTTATCGGAGTGAAACCAATAGACCACGCCGCTCTTCTTGGTCCAGGCGTACGTGCAGTCGCTGCTGTCGGTCGGAGCCAGCGTCGCGTACTCGCCGGTGCAAGGTTGCCACTGGCCGTTCCCGAGCGACGTATAGGTGCACGCCGTTCCGTCGATATCGTGGACGGTGATGGTATTCGCGGTCGAATTGTAAACGATGCTGGCGTCGAGATTGCTGGTCCAGCGATTGCCGAAGATAGACGGATTGCCCCCATCGTCGCCGTTGGCGTCATGCAACGACTGAGAGTTGTAGGCGCGTCTTAACGTCAGATCAACACCGCGCTCGGGAACGTCCACATCCACTGCAGTTACTAGAAAATTACCCGTGCCCACATTGACCATGGCCATTCCGATGCCTGGAACGCCGCGTTCCTCATAGGTCCACCAGCGCTCGATGCCTGTCGTCGGACCCGACGAGACCATCGGCTTGAAGCTCCCGCCGCGCTGGGGTGAAAGTGGGTGCACGCCACGCGACCCAGAGGGCGGGGCAGTAACGAGCGAGCGCAAGGGCTCGAGGAACGGAAGCGGCGAGCTCGAGCGAGTGATCGTTGGCGTTAGCCTCGACCGCCGCATAGCGAGCGGATCGAGCCGTCGGTGACGAGGATCGAGCGCAGAGCGATCGGGCATGATGAACATGCGCCGGATCCCCTCGCGAATCCGTGGCCGCAAGGGACGCTCTTCGCGCATTAATCGAGCGGCGTCAGTACGTGCGGTGGGCCGAGCAATAACCGGTGCCGGCGCGTGCATCGCCCCGTACCGGTTCTCGGTGCCGGTGACCAGTGCGTAGACCCGCGAGTTCGCGATCGCCGTGCGCACTGGGTCGACCAGCGCGGCCAGCAGACTCACTCGGCTCCCCGACGGATCAGAAGTCGCGGCCGGCGCCGCACCTGACGACTGGCCGACCAGAAGCAATAGCAAACCTACAGCTACACAACGCCGCATTGAAAAACTCCTTAGAAACACAACGAGTTTATCGAGAGAACTCGGCAACGACCGCTCGGTGCGCGGGCTCTTTCAAGATGTACGCACCTATTATCGAACGGCTGACGCTAGGATGCTAGCCCACCCCGACCATCAATTTTGATGGTCTCACTTCCATAGGAATGCCGCTTGGGTGCGTGAAGCGAGGAGCGCTGTGCTCTTTCCCGTTCCACCGACCGCCGCTAAGGTCGGTGCGGTAACGTTTGCGCTGACTGTCGCTTTGGCGATAACCGCATTCGGTCTTGCGATAGTACCACCGGCCGCATTGGGCCGCGCACACGCGATGCCGACTCCATCGCCGACACCCAACCCACCTGTTGTGATCACGTTTCAGATTATTCCAGCATCGCGCGGTGCAGAAATTTTACGCGGGGTCTACCCTGGCGCGCATATTTCAGTGGACTCCAATGCAAACGCCGTGATCGTGGTCGCGCCCGGCTACGCAGAACAGGGGATGCGTACGATAGCCAGCGGCATCGACACGAAGAACCCGACAGCTACCGCTGTCGATACGTATCAACTGAAGGTGCTTAAGCCGGAGACCGTGGCGGAGCGCCTTAGCGCCGTCTTTCCGCGAGCGCGCATCCTGACGGCACCCAACCACTCGATCATCATTATGGCCTCGCCGGCGGATCTGCCCCAGATCAAGTCGATCGTGACGGCGATCGACACGGCACCACCTACGCCGACCCCCAGACCTCGCTACCCCGCCATGGCGGTTCGCGTTACCCAGCGCAACGTTAAGCAAGTCGCCCGCGCCGTCGCAAACGAATCGTCCAACGTCAAGGTCGCCATCTCCGGCAGCGAGATTCTGCTCTCAGGTCCCTCGGACGATGTTGACCACGCAAAGCAGCTCATTGCCGAGCTCGACGTGCCGCAGATGGGCACGCAATACACCGAAGTTTACCGTCTCAAGTACATCGATGCGCAGTCGGTGGCTGATCTCTTCAGGCGCTCGTTCCCGAATCTGCCGTTTGCAGTCAACTCGGACCTCAATGCGATCACCGTCACGTCAAACCTGACGACGCAGCGACGGATCGCCGACGCGGTAAGTCAGCTCGACGTCCCACCGCCCGGCGCGCCCGGAGGCGGCGAAGGCGGAGGTCCAGCAGCGTCGGGGATTCAAGTCGTGGAGCTCAAAGCCGCGATTCCTGGACCCCAAGGCGGTCCCTCGACGACGGCGACGGACATTGCGAATACTGTTACTCAAGCCCTCCAAGGCTCAGCGTCCGATCTGCACATCGTTGTGCCTCCCAACTCCACGGAGCTTGTGCTCAGTGGGAGCCCGTACAGCATCAAACTGGCCAAAGCGCTCATCGATAAGCTCGATCGTCCGCAAATCATGGTCGCAATGGATACCGAAGTGCTCGAGGTTGACGAGGGCACGGTCAAGCAGTTGGGACTGCAGTTTCCCACCGCCGCGATCAGCACGACATTTACGGAAGTACCGCCGGTCTATCCGCCGAGCAACACGTATCCCGGCGCAGGACAGCAGATCCCATATCTCAACTTCTTTCCACTCATTCGCAGCCCGATCTCATTTAGCGTTGAGCTAGGTTTCCTCATCGCTAACAATAAGGCGCGCATTCTCGAGGATCCGCGAATCACAACGATATCCGGTCGCACGGCGTCGCTCCGTGCCGGAGAAACCGTCAACATACTCACGACTACGGGCGGCGGGACTGGGACAGTCGCAACAACGCAAGTTCAGAGTTTCCAGACAGGCGTGACCCTCGATATCACGCCCGTGGTCAACGATGGCGACTACATCACTCTCACGTTGCATCCGTCGGTTAACTCGATTGCCGCTATTAGCGCGGCGGGGGTCCCGAACATCCAGACCCGCGATACGACGACGACCGTAGGGCTGCACGACGGGCAAACCATCGTCATCGCAGGCCTTATCGAGGATCTCGACTCACGCTCGATCCAAAAAATTCCGTTTCTGGGCGATCTGCCACTGATCGGCCGCGCACTCTTCACCTATCACAACATACAGAAGACGCGCAACGAGTTGATCGTCACCGTCACACCACACATCGTACGGGCTGGCGAGAGCGGCGCAATTGGCTCGAGCAAACTCGGGATCCCTCATCCGGACAGTTTACCGACCTTGCCGCCTGGAACAGCACTGCCGCCGCCGCGCAAAGCTCCCCCGCCGCTGCCACCGCCGACGACTGGCATGGCGCATGCGCCTGAGCCAACGCCGGTTAGCGTTCCGAGTCTGCAGGTTCGCCCGCAATCACACACACACCCACCTGGGGGAGCCGCAACCGCGAAGCCTTCGCCCGTCCCTTCTCCAACAGGCCCGACGCCGGCATCGTTGCCAACTGCGTTCTCGCAGACGAACGTCTATACGTTTGGTCAGGCACCGCAGAACAACTACGCCGCCCCAAACTCCGCGCCGCAAATTTTCTACGTGCAAGTTGCGCCGTCGGTAGTTAAAAACGGCCAGCAGATGACGATCGCAGCGATAACGACTACGAACGTAGCGCAGCTTACCTTCGGACCCAACTCACTGCTGCCGATGGCTTCGCTCCAAACGATTAGGCCCGGACAATGGCAAGGGACCTTTCCGTTCTCCGCCGCGGGACTTCCGATCGGTCAGGCTTCCATTACGTTGACTCTAACCGCAACGACGCAGATGGGTGGCACCGTTGCGCTGCCCGTTCCACTGTCGTTGGTCGGTCCATGAAGGCGAGGAATATGAAGAAAACGCGACTAGCTAGCTATTGGATCGCCGTTATGACTGTGGCCGCCATTACCGCCTGTGCGAAGCTCGACCTTAGCGGAGGAGGCGATGGCCCGATTCCAACGCCCACGTCAAGCTCTACGACGTCGCCGACCCCAGGCGTCTGCGGGACGCCGACCACCAACACCAACTTGGTTGTGGTGGCAATGGGTAACAATATCGGCCCATCTACGGTGCCGAAGTATGGGACGATTAACGGTTACGCCGTGGTCCAAAACGGCAGCTTCCCCGGACACGCCATGCTCATCAGCCAGTGGCTCAATCAAGGCGCCCTATCTCCAATCACGTCCAAGAACGTGCTGCAATTCACTAACGTCGACAGCGGAGGCGTGCTTCACTCGGCGGTTGGATTCAAAGGTAACTCCTTCCCAGCGACGCCGTACACATTTCCAAGTGCTGCTGCATCACCCACCGCGACTGCGGTAGGCAATACGAGCCTGTGGTCCACTGGCCGCGTCGAAGCGCCAGCGAGTCAACAATGCTACTCGCAGACCTTTACGCTCAGCGCCGGCACGTACTACTTCGGCGATCTGGATTATTACAATCTCTCAAATTTTCGCGACGTACTCATCGTCGCGACGCCGTTGATGCCTACGCTACGACCACTTCGACGTTGACGCCCTCGATGTCCGTTCGTCTAAGCACGCCGCAGCACCAAGCCATCGATATTAGGTGGGGACGGGATCTTGCATTGAGTTTCGCGAAAGCGCGCCGGATGTGCTCCTCGACGGTCGGGAAGCTGCGGTCGATTGTGCACGCTATCTCCTTGCTTGCCGCACCGTTTGCAATTAGCTTAATAATCAAAGATTCCAATACGGTTATGTAAACTATTCGACCGGTCGGCATAATGAACGAACCTCCGCTCTCGCATCGGGGAACGCCGGGAAAGTAAGGCGAATCTATATGGGCGCGCGCTTTCTTGCTTCTGCCCAGGGATTTGCGCCACCCGCTGCGTTTGCCCGCGCCTGACTCTGGTGAGGCTTTCGATCCGCAGTTCTGGTTGTTTCATATGCTTCAGTCACTCCGGCGCAAAAGAAACATCAGACCGTATTGCTCAACAAGGTGGTTGCGCACCGTCGATTTCGCGCCTGTGGTGGGCACCCCGAAAATTGGGCCAGGGGGACCACACTTTCGAGCCGCATAATCGGCTCGATGTACGGAGGTCTCGATGGCCCGCAAACGGCACTCCCCCGAGTCGATCGCCGCTGTCCTGCGCCGCAAAGAAGCCGGCATTCCGATCGCCGAGCTTGCGCGCAAGGCCGGCGTCGACGAGGACACGGTCCATCTGTGGAAGAAGAAATACGGCCAGCTTGGCACTGCGGAGATCCGCGAGATCAACGCACTGCGGGACGAAAACACGCGCTCGAGGCGGCTCGTCGCGGATCTGACGCTTGACAAGGTGATGCTGCAGGACGCGCTCTCAAAAAAGCTCTGAAGCCGGAGAAACAACGAGTTCTGGCCGGCGAATTGCAACGGCACTACGGTGTTAGCCGGCGCCACGCCAGCACAGCGATGCGCTTCAATCATGCCTCGCTGCAGTACAAGCTGAAGCGAACCCCGATGAACGAGGTGTTGCGCGAGCGAATCAAGGAACGTGCGTGGGCTCGCGTACGGTATGGATACCGTCGCATCCATGTCCTGCTTCAGCGCGAGGGAGGGCAGGTCAATCCCAAGCGTGTTGCTCGCCTGTATCGTCTAGGAGGGCTGAGTTTACGAGCAAATGAAGGGTCTACTTACGCTCGTTGTTCAGCCTCTTGCAGTCTTCGCAAAGCCGGTTTCCGCCGGTACTTGGGCGTCGTTCGTTGTGGGGAATATCTCGCCCGGGCGGGCACGCGCTATTGTTGTGGTGGACTCGCTTCCCCTCGGGCTTCTTGTACTCGTTGATCGAGTGGAACGCGGGAGTGCTCGGCATGTTATTCTCTTTCCGCCGCCTTGTTTGCGGCATTTGATTCCATTAAGAGCGCGTTCCGTTATCTTGATCTTATGCGGATGTTAAGGGAACCCGCACGGCGGGGACCCCTCGCGCTGCCGGAGGGGCTTTGAGACAAAGCCGAGTTTTAGGCAAAGCCGCTTGGGGCTCGCCTTTTATGCTACGATGACCGCGCACCGGCTGCGCTACATCATGCCGTTGGGGGCCAGTGTGCAGCAGCCGGTGCACTGACCGCCTCATTAGATAAGTCGTTCCACGAGACAGTGGCAGCCGTTCTCGCTTCATTTTGAACGGCTGTCGCTGTTGATCGTGGGGCTTTTGTGCAGGTGCCGAGTTTTAGGGCGAAGCCCGTCAGGGTACCTAGAGCTTAGGGTTCGCGTGGTCAGCGAGTAAGGGGATGACCTTCGACCGCCTTTGGGCGCGAGTCAAGGAGAGTTCGCAACGGTACGCGGCGCAGAACCGTAACCTTAACGCGGCAGAGGCGGAGCAAGTCGTAAGAGCCCTATGCGCGAGCAAAAGAACATCGGAACTCTCCCAGGAAGCTATTGACTTTTTCACCCGCGAGCTAATGCCCCTCACCGACGAACGGGAAGGTTGCAGCACTTAACGCCAACTAGCGTTCTTTAGCGCGCGCCACTGTTATTCATAACCCTGAGCATAATTTGCCGTAATATCCATAAGAGCCCGGTCCTGCCAGCATCGGGTCTTTGCATTTAAGGAACCCAAAAGAAATGCCACAAAGCTGCCCTGTCTGCAGTCACGACCAGAACGCCGAAATCAGTCGCACCTCGCGAAGGGCGATTCAATAAGGTCTGTTTCGTCTTCCGTTTCGTCACGGTCTAATCTCTTAAGCGCTGCGGTGCGGCAGCACTGAGTCGGTTGTTTGCGAATACAGCGAAGCGTCGAGAGTGCGAAAAAGACACCGCTTGGAGAAACGGGCAGCAGCTCTCCGCTTTTGACTCGTTTCGATTCCGGTGACGGCCCTTGCCGGTTATGCGGACAGCTCGGCTGGTGAGTCCGGAGGCGGGCGCCTCGAGCCTCGCGACTTGATCAAGAGGAGGTAGAGCGCACCCTTTGGATGGGCGAGAACGTGGCCGCAAGGGCACACGATATGACGACCTGGGTTTGGTGTTGGCTACGCTGGACAGGATTAGATCGTACCTAGACACACTACTCCGGGTTCACGGCTTAATGGCCGGAGGTGGCCCCACGACGGATGCAAGGACTGTGAACAGTGTTTGTAGGCTAGGAGCCGAGCGAGGTCCGTCGTGTGCTTCTTGCTCTGGACCCGCCGAGGATGATGCGTCTAATGTTGCTTCTCACCGTAAGGTGCTGGACGGCGGTTTACAAAAGGCAATCCCCGGCTAACGCCACGCTTCGAGGCCACGAAAGCGGATCACCCAGGGGCCCACGCGGCGGCTCCCACTTTCCTTGGACGATTGAGCGGTGCGCTTACGCCTGACAGGCCTTGAGTGCCTCGAGGGGTTGTTCCGAAATTTCTAGAGCCAAATTTTGAACTGTGTCCCGAACCTGATTTGCGCATAAGCTACGAACAACTCATCCATGCGCCAGCGATTCAAGAACAAAAACAGAGACGCTATTTCGGGACCTGAAAAGCCCTGAATCCACCGTGATACGCGCAATGTGCCCAAAACGACCGGTTTCGGGACTCTAACAATGCCAGGTTCGCTGTGATAAGCTCACGGCATGGAGCGGAACCGCGCCGGCGATCTGGTCGGTCCGGAGGAGTGCTTGCGGCGCGATGGAAGCCCGAAGAAGATCTACACGTACGCAGAGGCTGTTGCGTGGCGTAAGGAACACGGCGACGGGCGCTATGAGCCCTATGTCTGTACGAAGGGTCATTGGCATATCGGCAGCAAGCTGCAGCGCCCCATCGTGACGTATGACTGAGGAGATGCGGGCCGAGCTCACCGTAGAGGGCCCGTTCGCAACAGCTTCAGCAGCCGTTCTTCATCCCGAATGCCAACGCACCGAAGTCGAAGTTTGACCCGCCTTCGATATTTTCGAAGATGCCCTGGCCGATATGGCCTTGGGTGGCGTGAGCGATGAACATCAAGGCGCCGTTCTGACCATATAGTGGTTCTGAGATAGTCGCCACGAGGATACCGTCGCTAACTAGGAATGAGCCGTAAGGGTACTTGAAACCGCCAAAGTCCAGCGAAGCCTGACCGCCGCGGGCATTGCCGCTCAGCGTTAGGCAGCCGGTGCCGTTGCTGCGTTGCGAGCGCGTTACGGTAACCGGCCAGGCACCGCTGTAATTGGCCGATGCGGGGACAAACGTATTGATGGTGTTACCGTTGTACCCGTTCGCCATGGCGGGACCGGCTGAGACAACCATTGCCACGATGGCAGCGGTGGCAATTATAAATGCATTGCTTAAAACGCATAGTCGGTTCTCCTCGTGGGTCGGAGAGGGACAGTGCCGCAGAGTTTAAGCCAGGCTGATAAAAAAGTCTGAGCTGAACCGTCGTTTTCCGAGGAAGGCAGACGTGAACGGGAGCGTCGCGATCGCGTGCGAGCCGGGTTGTTGGACCTACCACGGTGTTATCCCGTGACCATAACGGGGGGATAAGAGTAAGGCCTTCCAAAACGAGGCCCCCTCGCCCGGCGCCGGGCCGCGAGGTGGACCACGGAGCCGTCTGATCATGGAAAGGCTTGGAGCGGTTTCATGGATCATCGAGGCCCTCGGCTTTAGACTTTTTTCATATCCCAGTCTTACGTTAGAGCGGACAACGCGTCGGGGAGGATCGGCGATGACCCGTATCGCTCTCATTGAAGTTGGCGGCTTGGCGGTGGCAACGGATTGTCGAACCTGAATCTACGCAGTAAGTGATCTTAAATGCAGAAAAGGCACTCAAGTGCGAGTTGATGAATTTGATTCGCCCTCGCGCTTCCGGAGCCGCCTAAGGAAAAGCGCTCGTTTCTACTCAAAAAGGAGTAATGTTATGAATACGACTGGTTTAGTGAAATACGCCGGTGCTGTGGTTGCACTCGCGATATGCTCGGCGTGCGGCGGCGGCTCAGCGGTCGCGCCGTCAACCGCTGCGCTCAATAGCGTATACATCGGTAGAACGCTCTTCGTGAACGGAATTCCGGTAACGGCAGCGCGCCCGAATCTGAGCCCGCTGCCCCGTTACGCGACGATTGTTCCTGACCGGCGTGTGAAAAAGCACTTTGAGTACATCATCAACTTTTACGGCACCTACGCCAGCATTTTCG